>PVBE010872835.1_pt1 | contig 58709 bp, 55 predicted proteins | sample 1631181 | NCBI WGS metagenome assembly PVBE01 (sample SAMN08397723, study PRJNA350692) | Marine metagenome, whole genome shotgun sequencing project. | isolation source: water | place: Pacific Ocean | collected 2012-04
AAAAGGCGAAAAAGGCGAAAGCCCCACCGAAGCCGATCGAAGTCGAACCCGAGGACGAGGTGGTGATCCCGGAGCCGGAGGTAATCGCGGGCGCGGGCGAGGAAGTCAGCCAAGCCGAAATCGACGCGCTTTTCGACTAAACTCGACATCGCCGCGATATCAACCTGGTAGCGGGGCCTTGCCAGCACCGTTCGGGTAGCGCACGGTCGGCCCGTATCTGGGATCGATTCCATGCGCCAGCCTCAGCCCCAACCCATGCGCCCCCTCGATCAGTGCTCGGTCGACGCATTGCGCCGCGTTCGCTATCTGCTGACCGATATCGACGATACCCTGACCGATGCCGGCCGGTTGGGTGCGCCGGCCTATGGTGCCATCGCGGCGCTCGGCGAAGCGGGTATCCAGGTAGCACCCGTTACCGGCCGGCCCGCCGGCTGGTGCGACCATATCGCCCGGATGTGGCCGGTGGCCGGCGTCGTCGGCGAGAACGGCGCTTTTTATTTTCGCTATCTCCATGAGCAGCGCCGGATGATCGAGCACTTCAGACAGAGCGAGCCGGAGCGCCGGCGGAACCGGGAGAAACTGGAGGCGCTGCGGGCCCACATTCTGGAGCAAGTGCCCGGTACCGGCGTTCCCTCCGACCAGCCCTATCGCCAGACCGATCTCGCGATCGATTTCGCCGAGGACGTCGACCGTCTCGACGAGGCCGCGATCGACGACATCGTCGCCCTGTTCGAGGCCGCGGGCGCCCGGGCCAAGGTCAGCTCGATCCACGTCAACGGCTGGTTCGGCGATTTCGACAAGCTTTCCACCAGCCGCCTCTTCCTCGACGAAGCGTTCGGCCTCGACTTGGCGCGGGACGGCGAGACCATCGCCTATATCGGCGATTCCCCGAACGACGAGCCCATGTTCGAGGCTTTTTCGATGAGCGTCGGCGTCGCCAACGCGGCCGATTTTCTGGACCGCATCCAGCATCCGCCGAGCTGGGTGACGACGGCCCGGGGTGGTGCCGGCTTCGTCGAGCTGGCCCGGGCCTTGATCGGAGCCTGCGGCTGAGCTTCACCAGACGAGGCGAGGCGCCACCAGGGTCGGATGCGCGTCGGCCGTTCCGATCGCCTGCGCGACCTTGGCGGCATCGAGCGGCGCGGTTTCCGAAAAGCCGACTTCGGCGGCGTGGATGCCGCCTGCGAGCCAGAGCGAATCGATGCCGACGCCGGCCGCGCCCGCGATATCGGTCGAGAAACTGTCACCGACCATGACGACGCGATCGCGCGACACCGAACCCAACCAAGCGAAGGCCATCTGGTAGATGCCGGCATGTGGCTTGCCGTGACGGCGGACCTCGCCGCCGATCTGCTCGTAGGCGTCGGCGAGCGCGCCGGCACAGAAGATTGTCCGTTTCCCCCGCATCACCACGCGGTCCGGATTGGCGCAGACCATGCGCAGGCCGCGGTCCCGAGCTTCCTCCAGCATGCCGCGATAATCCGCCACCGTCTCCCGGTCGTCGTCGAACAGGCCCGTGTTGAGGATGTAGTCGGCGGCGTCGAAATCGACCGCTTCACCCTCGATTTCGGCGATCATACCGGCACTGCGCTCGGGCCCGAGATGAAAGAAGCGGCGGCCGAGCGCCGCATGCCATGGGTCCTCGCGCCGATTGAGGGCTCGCACCGTGGTGTCGCCGGCGGAGATGATGCCATCGGCGCAGTCCTCGGGCACGCCGAAGCCATCGAGCTGTCGCCGCACCGCCCCATGCAGCCGGGACGCATTCGTCAGGAACAGCACCCGGACGCCGGCCTCGCGCATCCGGCGGAGACAATCGAGGACGCCCGGATAGGGCCGGATGCCGTCGTGGACGCAGCCCCAAAGGTCGACCAGCGCGGCGTCGTAGGCCGCGACGATTTCGGAAAAGCCGGCGATAATGCGATGAGACATAACTGGTCCGAGCGAGGGCGGGACGTTGCCGCCGGAGGCGCCAATCCATAGCCAAGCCCCGGCCCCGGCGTCAACGGCCGTGCGAGAGTTCGAGAAATCGGGCTCAGTCGTCGCGGGCCGGGCGGGGTTCGCCGAAGAGATAGCCCTGACCGAAGTCGACCTCGAAATCCAACAGCTCGGCCACCGTCGGCTCGTCTTCGATGCGGTCGACGACGAGATCGATTCTGTTGCGCCGGAGCCGTTCCTTGAGGTCGGCTGGATGTAGGTCGGCACCGGTCTCCCGCGCATTGGAGAGCAGTAGCGATGCCGGCACCTTGACGAAGCCGACCCGCTGTGCTGCAAGCTGGTTGAAATCGAGGTCGAGGCGCGTGATCTGATCGACCGAGAAGCGGAAATCGTACTCCGCCAGCCGCGTGACGCATTCCTGGACGTGCACCGCCTGCTCGAGAAAATCCTTCTGCGAGAACTCGAAGATCAAATTGGCGGCGAGGTCCTTGTTGTCGGCGAGGAACTGCACGAAATCGGTAAGGAATTCAGCATCCGCCAGTGTCGTCGACGAGACCGGAACGAAGAATCCGATTTCGCGATTGCGTTGCCGACGCCGGCGCAACAACTGGACGCAGCGGAACAGCAGCAAGTTGTCGATGGTGATGATCAGGCCTTCCTCGGCCGCGATCTCGAGATATTGCTGGGGCATGATGATATCGCCGTCCTCGGTCCGGATCCTGGAATAGGCCTCGTAGTAGCGGATCCGACGTTGCGGCAGGCTGACCACTGGTTGCAGATAGAGATCGACCCGGTTGTCCTGTAGTGCCGCCTGGGTGATCTCCAGAATTTCGGCTTCGCCCATGGCTTCGCCCTTGGACTCGGGCGCCGGTTTCGGCTGCGGGCCGCCGCGCTGTCGCGCTTGCCCGAGCTGACGGAGCTGCGCCTGCAGCATCTTCATCTCGGCGACCATGGCTTCGCTGGCGCCGCCCATGCCTTGCTCGACCGCGCCACGCAGTTTGCCGACCCCCTCTCGCGCCATCGCGAGATCGTCGACCAGCCGTCGGTTGACCTGGCGCATCAGGTCGACCTCGTCGGCTTGACTGCCCCAGACCTCCTGCACGCTTCGGACCAAGGTCCGCATGTCGCGCCGCCGGGCCAGCATCTCGTGCATCAGGGCCGCGGCCAGGAAGACGCAGCCGGCGACGATATAGGCCGTGATAGGGTCGATGCCGTCCACCGACGGCAGTACCAGGCCGATTAGTCCGGCAAGCACGCCATAGGTGGCGGCGATGAGGAAATGGGTGAGCACCGGGGTTCACCGCCTTCGCTTCTATCAGAACCCGAAAAATCTACCTCCGCCCTCTTGAGATATGGTTAACGACCTGTTGCCGGAACTGCAATGCCAGGTGCTTGTTGGCGCCCGGTGCCCGGACTAGGATGACGCCGAAATTTACAAATCCGGGAGCGCTTAGATGTCGCGCAACGACGACTACCGCAGCAAGCACTGGTTCGGCCGCTCGGATCTGGTCGGCTATGCGGCACGTAGCTGGATGAAGAACCAGGGCTGGCCGCAGGACATGTTCGAGGGCCGGCCGGTGATCGGTATTGCCAACTCGGCCTCCGACTTGGTGCCCTGCAACGCGCACCACGACCAAGTCGCGGAGGCGGTCAAGCGCGGCGTCTTCGAGGCCGGCGGCTTTCCCGTCGTCTTTCCGACCATGTCGCTCGGCGAGACCATCATGCGACCCAGCACCATGATGTTCCGCAACCTGATGAGCATGGACCTGGAGGAGACGCTGCGCGCCAATCCGATCGACGGCGTCGTCCTGCTGACCGGCTGCGACAAAACCACGCCGGCCTATTTGATGGGCGCGGCCAGCGTCGATCTGCCGACCATCGTGGTCCATGGCGGGCCGATGCTGAACGGCAAGTTCCGGGGCCGCGATATCGGCTCCGGCACCGACGTCTGGCGGATGAGCGAGGAGGTTCGCGCCGGCAGCATGACGCTCGACGACTTCATGGAGGCGGAGAGCTGCATGTCGCGCTCGGTCGGCCACTGCATGACCATGGGCACGGCCTCGACGATGGGCTCGATGGTGGAGGCGCTGGGCCTGACGCTGGCCGGCACGGCGGCGGTGCCGGCGGCGGACGCGCGTCGCCATACCGCCGCCCAGCTGACCGGCAGGCGGATCGTCGAGATGGTAAAGGAAGGCCCTTCGATGTCCGAGATCGTCACCCGCCAGGCCTTCGAGAACGCGATCCGCGTCAATGCCGCGATCGGCGGCTCGACCAACGCCATCATCCATCTGATCGCGCTCGCCGGCCGGCTCGGCGTGCCGCTCGACATCGACGACTGGGACCGGGACAGCCAAGGCCTGCCGTTGCTCGTCAATCTGCAGCCGAACGGCGAGTACCTGATGGAGGACTTCTTCTATGCCGGTGGCCTGCCGGTGGTGATGCGAGCCTTGGGCGAGCGGCTCAACACCGGCGCCATGACGGTTACCGGCAAGACCGTGGCGGAGAACGTCGCCGGGGCCGAGAATTACAACCCCGAAGTCATCGCTGGCCTGGATGCGCCCTTCAAGACCGCCAATGCGCTCGCCGTCCTGAAGGGCAATCTGGCGCCGGGCGGTGCCGTCATCAAGCCCTCGGCGGCGACGCCCGAATTGTTGCAGCACCGGGGCCGCGCCGTCGTCTTCGAGGACAACGAGGCCCTGCATCGCGCCGTCGACGACGACAGCCTCGATGTCGACGAATCTTGTGTCCTGGTGCTCAAGGGCGCCGGCCCGCGCGGCTATCCGGGGATGCCCGAGGTCGGCAATTTCCCGCTGCCGAAGAAAGTCTTGGCGAAAGGCATCACCGACATGGTCCGGATCTCCGATTCACGGATGAGCGGCACCGCCTATGGCGCCGTGGTGCTGCACGTGACGCCCGAAAGCGCCGTCGGCGGCCCGCTGGCGCTGGTCCAGAACGGCGACATGATCGAGCTGGATACCGCCGGCCGCCGCCTGCATCTCGGCGTCCCGGAAGAAGAACTGGAGCGCCGCCGCCAGGCCTGGCGCCCGCCCGAGGGCGGACAGGAACGTGGTTACGCCAAGCTCTACGTCGATCACGTCCTGCAGGCCGACCAGGGCTGCGACTTCGACTTCCTGGTCGGCCAATCGGGGCACGGCATCCCCCGCGACAACCATTGAGGCGATGATGGCGTCAGCAAGCAATACCGCCGGCGGGCTCGATTTCGGGCCGCTCGGTGCCCGTGGCCGGTCCGAGGCACTGCCGGCTTCGAAGATCCGCGAGGTCGGCAACGCCGGCATGGGGCTCGACGACGTCATCGGGCTCTGGTACGGCGAGCCGGATCTGCCGACGCCGGCCTTCATCTGCGACGCCGCCGCCAAGGCGCTGGCCGATGGCCGCACCTTCTATACCGAGAACCACGGCATCCCGGAGCTTCGCGAGGCGTTGTCGGATTACATGAGCGGGCTTTACGCCCAGCCGGTCGGCACGGAGCGGATCAGCGTCACCGCGTCGGGCATGAGTGCCGTCAACCTGGTGCAGCAGGTGCTGACCGATCCCGGCGACAACGTCGTGGTGGTGGGGCCGATCTGGCCCAACCTGGTAGGCACCATCAGCCTGATGAGCGGCGAGCCGCGCCTGGTCGACCTGCAGTTCGGCAACGACGCCTGGACGCTCGACCTCGACCGCCTGTTCGACGCCGTCGACGGGCGGACCCGGGCGATGATGATCAACACCCCCTCGAACCCGACCGGCTGGGTGGCGACGCCGGCTATTCTGGCCGAGATCCTGAACTTCTGCCGCCAGCGCGGCATTTGGCTGATCGGCGACGAGGTCTATGCCCGCATGATCTACGACGGCCGCCGGGCGGCGCCCTCGGTGATCGACATCGCCGAGCCCGAGGACCGGGTCATCGCGATCAATTCCTTCTCCAAGTCCTGGTGCATGACCGGCTGGCGGCTCGGCTGGGTCACCGCGCCGGCCTTCCTGGCGCCGGTGCTGGAGAAGTGCATCGAGTTCCACTATTCCTGCCCGGCCGAGTTCAGCCAGGTCGCCGCCGTCACCGCGATCCGCGACGGCGAGCCCTTCGTCGCCGAGTTGATGGAGCGCTATGGCCAGTGCCGGCGGATCACCATCGACCGGCTGCGCTCCTACCCCGGCATCCGGCTGGCCGAGCCGGAGGGTGCCTTCTACGCCTTCTTCGCCGTCGAGGGCATGACCGACAGCCTGGAATGGTGCAAGCAGGTGCTGCACGAGACCCATGTCGGCCTGGCCCCGGGCTCGGCCTTCGGCGACGACAGCGAGGGCTTCATCCGGCTCTGCTACGCCTCCTCGATCGAGCGCCTGGAACGCGCCTTCGACCGCCTGGACCCGGTGTTGAAGTGAGTTCGGCCGGAACGAGAATTTTGGAGAGCTGGGAATGAAACTGGTGATCACCGGCGGCGGCGGCTTTATCGGTCGCAAGCTGGCCGAGCGGCTGTTGGCGAGGGGCGAGGCGACGGGCGGACAAGGCCCCGAGGAAATCGAGGAGATCGTCCTCTTCGACCAGATGGCACCGCCCGAAGGCGCCTTCGACGATGCCCGCATCCGCGTCGTCACCGGCGATATTCTGGATTCCGCGACGCTGGCCGCCGTGATCCAGCCGGGCGTCGATAGCGTCTTCCATCTGGCCGCCGTGGTTTCGGCCGGCGCCGAGGCCGACTTCGACATGGGCTACCGGGTCAACCTGGACGGCACCCGCGCCGTGCTGGAGGCTTGCCGGGCGCTCGGCACCGCGCCCCGGGTGCTCTTCGCCAGCTCGATCGCGGTCTATGGCGGCGGCCTGCCCGACTGCGTCGTGGACGAAACCCCGCTCCGGCCCGAGCTTTCCTACGGCGCCCAGAAGACGATCGGCGAGTTGCTGATCGCCGACTACAGCCGCAAGGGCTTCATCGACGGCCGGGCGATGCGGCTGCCGACCGTGGTGGTGCGCCCGGGCAAGCCCAACAAGGCGGCGTCCGGCTTCGCCTCCGGGATCATCCGCGAGCCCTTGAACGAAATCGACTTCGTCTGCCCGGTGAGCCCGGAATCCTGCATGGCGATGATGTCGCCCCGGCGCGTCGTCGACGCCTTCGTCCATATGCACGAATTGGATGCGGCCGCGTTGAATGGCAACCGGCGCCTGCTGCTGCCCGGCATCCGGGTCTCCATGGCCGAGGCGGTGGCGGCGTTGGAGCGGGTGGCGGGCGACCGGCCGAGGGGCCGGATCAGTTTCGAGATCGACCCGGCGATCCAGGCGATCGTCGACGGCTGGCCGAAAGAGACCCGCTCGGCCCGCGCAGAGGCCCTCGGCTTCCAGCCCGACGCCAGCATCGACGACGTCATCCGGGGCTATATCGAGGACGAGCTTTAGGGCCCGCCGATCAGCGGGCGGACTTCCTTGGCGAAGCGCTCGATCTGCTGGTCGCGTTCCTCGTAGGGGCCGACCAGATCCATGACGCAGTGGCGGAGGCCCGCTTCGCGGAATTCGTCGATACGCGCCGCCACGTCCTCGGGCCGGCCGACTGCGGCATAGCGCATGGTGGCCTTGCGGAAGTCCATGTTGTAGCGGACCGAGAGGGTTTCTGTCGCCGCGTCCAGCGCCTCTTCGTAGTTGTCGCCGATCCGCGCGAACAAAAGGTGCGAGGTCCCGAAAGTCTCGAAGCTGCGTCCGGCCTCGTCCGCCGCCGCCTCGATCTTGGTCAGCGCGTCGCGATACATTTCCGGCGTCACCACATAGGACATCCAGCCGTCGGCCAGGCGGCCGGTGCGTCGCAGTGCGGCATCGGAACGGCCGCCACACCAGATCGGTGGGCCGCCCGGCTGTCGGGGCGCCGGCAGCATCAGCGTCTCGGGCATGGCGTAGAAGCGGCCGTCGTTCGAGATCGTCTCGCCCGACCAGAGCTTCTTCAGAAGCGGGATCATCTCGGTCAAGCGGGCGCCGCGTTCCTCGATCGGCACGCCGCAGGCGGCGTACTCGCCCGGAAACTCGCCGCCGACGCCGACGCCGAAGATGAAGCGCCCGCCGGTCAGGTGATCCAGCGTCGCCACCTGCTTGGCGATCGGCGTCGGGTGGCGCAAGGGCGCCAGATAGACGCCGGTGCCGAAGCTCAAGGTCTTGGCGTAGGCGGCGGCGTGCACCAGTTGCAATAGCGGGTCCAGGATCGGGATGGTGAAGGCGACATGGTCGCCGACCCACATCGAATCGTAGCCGAGCCCCTCCGCCATCTCGACGAGCCTGCGGGCGTCGTCCGGGTCCGGGTACCAGGGCCCCTCCGCCGGCTCGGAGCGGCGGTGGATGGTTTGCAGGCCGAACTTCATCGTGGGCTCCAGCGGTAGCGTCATGGTCGCCTCCTCGGGTGGATTGGGTCTTCGCTTCAGACGGCGCGGGTGATGCCGCCGTCGACGCGGAGGTTCTGGCCGGTGATATAGCCGGAATCGTCGGAGACCAGGAACGCGGCGGTCTTCGCCACCTCCTCGACGGTGCCGTAGCGGGCCATCGGGATCCGCTGGCGAAACTGCTCCTTCTCCGGCAGGCTGTCGATGAAGCCCGGCAGCAGGTTGTTGATCCGGATGCCGGCGCCGGCATACTGATCGGCATAGAGCTTGGCGAAGACCGAGACCCCGGCCCGGAAGGCCCCCGACAGGGGGAAGAAATGCTCTGGCTCGAAGGTCGCGTAGGTGGTGATGTTGACGATCGCTCCCTTGCCCTGGGCTTCCATTATCGGCGTCACCAGCCGGCAGATCCGGACCACGTTCAACAGCATGGTATCGAGGCCGAGGTGCCAGTCCTCGTCGGTGAGCTCCAACAGCGGCGCCTTCCGCGCGTGCCCGGCGCTGTTGACCAGCGCGTCGATCCGGCCCCAGCGCTCCATGGTGCGATCCACCAGCCGGGCCAGGTCGTCCGGCACCAGGTTGGAGCCGGTGACGCCGACGCCGCCCAGCTCCTCCGCCAGCGCCTCGCCCTTGCCGGAGGAGGACAGAATGGCGACGCCGTAGCCGCGCTCCGCCAACTCTCGGGCCACGGCCGCGCCCATGCCGCTGCCCGCCGCCGTGATCATCGCCACCTTTTCGGCCATCGTTCCGCTCTCCCGCTCAGCTTCGAACCAGTGGTGCCAGCGCCTCGAACAGCCGCTCGATATCGCCGGCGTCGTTATAGACGTTCGGTGCCACCCGAATGGAATCGCCCCGGATGCTGATGTGAACGTTCGCCGCCGTCAGCGCTTCGCCCAGGCCGGTCGGCAGGCCGTCGGGGGCGCGAAGGCCGATGAAATGCGGTGCCCGCACCGCCGCCGGGGTCGGCACCAGGCCCAAGGCCTCGGCGCGGTCCGCAATCTCGGCGATCATCGGCCGGATCGTCTCGGCGATCCCAGGCACCCCCCAATCGCCGATCTGTGCCAGCGCCGCCAGCGCCATCGGGATCGCCAGCGAATTGCCCCGGGCCCCGCCGTCGTAGCGCCGGGCGCCCGGTTGGAAGTCGTCGGTATAATCGGCGAGTTTGGAATGGTCCTCGCTGCCGGCCCGGTTGACCCAGTTGAATTCGATCGGCCGGCCCTGCTGGCGCTCCGGCGAGACATAGAGATAGGAAAGCTGGTGCGGCCCCATCAGCCATTTCTGGCCCACCGCGACCAGGAAATCGGGGCGGATCTCGGCGACGTCGAAGGGGATCGCGCCGCAGGATTGCGACAGGTCCAGGACCAGCGCGGCGCCGACCGCGCGGGAGCGTTCGGCGATGGTGGCAAGGTCGAGCATGCCGCCGTCGCTCCAATGGCAATTCGCCAGTGCCACGACGCCGGCCCGGTTGCCGATCGCCTCCAGGACGGCCGGCGTCCAGTCGCCGTCGTCGGGCCGGGCCACGGTGCGGATCTCGGCCCCGCTCTCCGCCGCCAGCGCCCGCCAGGGGTAGACGTTGGAGGGGAACTGGGCCTCCAGGACGACGATCTTCTGGCCTTCCTCCAGCGCCAGGTTGGCCGCCGCGACGGAAAGGCCGTAGCTCGCCGCCGGCACGATGGCGATATCCCCCGCCTCGGCACCGATCAGGCCGGCGAAGCGGCCGCGCAGTTCGTCCACCGCCCCGACATCGACGGCGGTGTCCGAGGCCCAGGGGTGATCCCGGCTCTCCAGCCCCCGGAGTGCGGCTTCGCGGACGCTCAGCATTTGCGGTGCGACGCCGGCGCAGCGGAGGTAGGCGACTTCCTCCGGCAGGTCGAAGAGATGGCGTTGGCAGGGAATCATGACGGTTCCTCCTGATACCCGGTCGGATCGCCGTCGCGGGCCCGGTCGTAGACGACGCGGCCGCCGACGATCGTGATTTCGGCGACGATATCCATCAGCGCATCTTCCTCGCAGGTCAAGGGATCGGCGGAGAGCACCGCCAGATCGGCGAGCTTGCCGGGCTCGATCGAACCCTTCTCGCCCTCCTCGAAGGTGAGATGGGCGCCCTCGATCGTGGCCGCGGCCAGCGCTTCCTCCCGGTCGAGGCATTGTTCCGGCCCGAACGCCTGCTCGCTTCCGACCGGCTTGCGGGCGACCACGTTCCAGATCGAATGGAAGAGCGTCGGCGGTACGTTGTCGGTGGCCAGCGAGACGTGCACCCCGGCCTCGCGGAGCGAGCGCATGGGGACGATTTGGCCCGCCTTTTCAGGCCCGAGATCGGCCGCCAGAATGCCACCGTCCTGATAGATGTAGCGGTTCGTGTAGGCGGTCAGCACCAGGCCCAGATCGCTGATCCGCTTGATCTCGTCCTCGGTGTAGACGCCGATATGCTCGATCACCCAGCGCTTGTCGGCGATCGGCACGATTTCGTTCACCCGCTCGTAGAGGTCGAGGATATTGGGGGTGAAGCTGGCGACGCGGATGTCGTTCCGGGCCGCCGCCACCATCATCTCGACCATGGCCTCCTCAGGCAGGCAGGCATCGTAGTTGAAGCCGGCCCAGGCGGTGTAGGGCGCGGTCTTGGCCCGGATCAGGTTCTCGGGTGTGTATTCGGACTCGGTATAGAGCCCGCCCATCCGCAAGTATTCGTCGCCGAGGCCCCGGCCCGCCAGCGAACGGCCCCAGGATTGCAGCAACCGCGCCATCTCGTCGCTCTCGGTCGAGGCCCAAGAAGGGCTAAAGACCAGATGGGCGCGGACCGGCAGCGGCCCCTCGTCGCGAAGCGTCCGGTAGGCGGCCAGCACCTCGCCGGCGATGCCGTGGCCCTCGAAGACGCTGGTGGTGCCGTAGGCGTTGTAAATCGCCATCGAACGCCTGAGCCCGGCAACCCGGTCCTCGGCATCGAAGCCGGGTGCGGCCGCCATCAGGGTATGTTCGACCACGGGCTTGTAGATCTGTTCGATCAGGCGCCCCGTCGGCTCGCCGCTGGCGGCATCCTTCTCGATCTCGATGCCCGGCACCGGCGGCTCGGTGTCGCGGCCAATCCTGGCCAATTCCAAGGCGCGGCTGTTGGCGACCGAGACCAGCGGCAAGGTATTCCGCCAATGGCCCCAGATGGCGCGGATATAGACCGGATTGTCGGGGGCGACCTCGTCCAGCTCCCAGCGGTCGGGGAAGCGGCCCTCGGCCAGGCACTCGGGCACGTCGCGATATTCGGGGGGCGTGCCGATCGGCATGGTGACGATCCATTCGCCGGGTGCCGCATCGCGGACCAGGTTGGCGATGCGGTCCTGCAGATCGCGAATCGAGCGGGCACCGAGCAGCGAGGGCAGGCGGCGCTTCAGGCCCTCGCGGTCCATGTGGGCGTGGCCATCGATCAGGCCTGGCACCACGGTGCGGCCGGCGAGATCGATCCGCGTCGTGCCGGGGCCGGCCAGCGCCTCGATCTCGTCGTTCCGGCCGACCGCCTGGATCCGCCCGCCGGAGACCGCGATCGCCTGCGCCTGCCGCCGTCGGGGATCGAGGGTGACGACCTTGCCGCCGCTTAGAATGAGATCGGTCATGGGCACCTCAATCGAAACCATAGAGCCGGGCCGGGTTGTCGACCAGGATCAGGCGGCGCTGGGCTTCATCCGGCGCCCAGTCCAACAGCACGTCCAACAACATTGCGTCGTCGGGCGGGTCGTTCAGGTGCGAGGGGTGCGGCCAATTGCTGGCCCAGAGCATGCGCTCGGGCGCGGCGGCGATCAGTGCCTTGGCGAGCCGGCCCACATCGTCGAAATAGGGTGGGCCGGAAGCGGAATGGATATAGGGCGCCGACAGCTTGCACCAGCAGCGCCCGCCCGCGACCAGCTCCAGCAACACACCGAAGGCCGGATGCTCCGGTGGCACCGGCTCGAAAAACCGCCCGACATGGTCGATCACCACGTCGCCCGGCCAGCGCCTTATTTGGGCCAGCCGGTCCGGCAGCTCGCGGCCGTCGAGCTGCAACTGCGCGTGCCAGCCGTGCTCGTGCGCCCGTGCCGCCAGCCGGTCGGTATCCTGCCAAGCCGTCATCCCACCCGGCACCATCTGGAAGCGCACTCCCCGGATACCGGCCTCCGAAAGGCGGGCCAGCTCGGCGTCCGCGATCTCCGGCTCGACCACGGCGACGCCGCGGGCGTCGGGCAGGCGGCGGATCGCATCCAGCGTGCAGCGGTTGTCGGCGCCATAGTGCGTCGGCTGCACGACGACGTTGCGGGCCATGCCGAGCCGGGCCTGGATCCGGGCATAGGCATCGACATCGCCGTCCGGCTTTCTTCCCACCGCCATCGGCGAGATCGGCCAGGCGCCATCGGCGCCGTAGATGTGCATGTGGGTATCCGTGGTCCCCGCCGGCGCCACCAGCTTCGGTCGCTCCAAGGCCATCATCCCGCCCTCAATCCTCGATCACCAGGTGGCCGCCCTGGTAGATCTCGCCGGGATCGTCCGGGTCGACCGCCGGTTCGTCGGCCAGCACCGCCTCGGCGAAGTCCTCGCCCCGGTCCTCCGGCTGATAGCCGAGCCGGAAGGCGTTCCGGTTGTCGTACCACGAGCGGGCGTTGTCGGAGACGCCGTAGACGATCTCGAAGTGGAGGCCGGGGCGCTCCAGCCCGATCCGCACCAGTTGCGTCAGGTCGCGGGGGCTGATCCAGATGGCCAGGCGGCGGCCGTCGATCGGCCGGTCGTTGACGTTGCCGATCCGGATGCAAAGCACGCCGAGGCCATGTTTGTCGGCATAGAGCGCCCCCAGCGCCTCGCCGAAGGCCTTGGAGAGGCCGTAGCGGCTGTCGGGGCGGACCACGACCTCGTGGTCGATGACCTGGTCGCGCTTGTAATAGCCGACGGCGTGGTTCGAGGTGGCGAAGACGATCCGCTTCACGCCCTGGCGCCGGGCCGCCTCGAAGAGATTGAAGGTGCCGGCGAAATTGACGTCGCGGATCACCTCCCACGGCGCCTCGGTCGACATTCCGCCCAGATGCACGATGCCGTCGACGCCCTCGCACATCCGCTCGACCCGGGCCATGTCGGTGAGATCGGTCCGGTCCAGTTCCTCGCCGTCGCCGGCCTCGCCCAAGGGCTCGATGTCGGAGAGCCGGAGGTGGGGATAGACCCCCTTAAGCGTCCGCCGGAGACGACCGCCGATATCGCCCGCCGCGCCCGTGATCAGTACCCGCTCCATGGCCTCGCCCCTGTGCATTTCGTTCGAGCGATAAGCATTGCAGGGAATCCGGCCCCGTCAACCGCCCGGCGCTTGGCGATTGCCGCCCGTCGACGTAGGCTTGCCGCCGATTTCAGACCAGAAGGAGAGTAGACGCCATGCACGACCTGCCGATCATCACGCTGCGCCGCATCGAGGCCAACGTCATCAAGCCGATCTACGACGAGATGGTGGCGACGCTCGGCCGCGAGCAGGCCCGACAAATCCTGGGCCGGGCGATCGAGCAGAACGCGATAGAGCACGGCCAGGGCTATGCCGAGCGGGAGGCCGACGGCGGCAACGATCTACTCGGCTTCGCCCGCCTGCTGCCGCAATGGCAGAAGGACGACGCCCTCGAGATCGACGTCCTGGAGAGCACCGCTGCCCGCTTCGACTTCAACATCACCCGCTGCGCCTATGCCGAGATGTATGCCGAGATGGGCGTCGGCGAGATCGGTGACTTGTTGTCCTGCAGCCGCGATGGCGGCTTCTGCATCGGCTACAACCCGAAGATCCAGATGGAACGCACCCAGACCCGAATGCAAGGCGCCCCCCACTGCGACTTCCGCTATTCCCTGGAGGCGGAGGAGTAGGGCAGGGACCGACGCCACCACCTCTTCGACAACGCCCTGGCCGTGCTATGCTAGGGCACTGGTGCGCCCCGCAATGCTTGGGAGGAAGAGCCTTGTCGTCCGACGTCGTCACTTACGAATCGCATAACAACATCGCCACCATCACCATCAACCGGCCCGACAAGATGAACGCCTTCAACCCGGCGGTCGGCGAGGGCTTTCAGGCTGCCTGGGCGCGCCTGAACGAGAGCGACGACCGGGTCGGCATCATCACTGGCGCGGGGAATCGCGCCTTTTCCGCCGGCGCCGATATCGGCGATCCGGCCGAGAACTGGGCCTTCATGCCGGGCGTCGGCGTCAAAATGGAGAAACCGCTGATCGCCGCCGTCAACGGCTGGTGCATCGGCATCGCCGTCTGCCTGGTGCAGTTCTGCGACCTCTGCGTCATGGCGGAGGAGGCCAAGCTCAGCTATCCGGAGGCGCAGCTCGGCTTTTGCGGCGGCCTGATCGCCTCGATCGTGGCCCGGATTCCACACAAGATCGCGATGGAGATGATCCTGGTCGGCGAGGAGATGACGGCCCAGCGCGCCTACGAGATCGGCTTCGTCAACAAGGTGGTGCCGCGGGCCGAGTTGATGGCGGCGACGATGGGCTACGCCACCCGCCTCGCCGACAACGCACCGCTGGTGATGGCGCTGATCAAGAACTTCTCCGGCCAGGTCATTCCGAAGGGCCCGGCCGAGCTCTCCGGCATCGTCCGCACCGATCTCGCCCATCTTGCCGACAGCGCCGACCAGGCCGAAGGCCGCGTCGCCTACCGCGACAAGCGGAAGCCGGTGTTTACCGGGCGGTGAAGCCTCAATCCGGGCGTTCCATGGTGAAGAAATCCTCCACCACGGCGTAGTCCATGTAGCCGAGGCGGCCGACCGGTTTCAGTTTGCCGACGTCGATCAGGCCGTCGACGACCAATTCGTCGGCGATATGCAGCGCCACCACTTCGCCGATCACCATGGCGTGGCGTTCGCCGTGCTTGGAGGGCAGCTCCACGGTCTGGACGTAGCGGCATTCCAGGTGGGCCGGGCTCTCGGCGACGCGGGGCGGCTTGACCTTCACCGAGGCGGCGGCGGTCAGGCCGGCCTTGGCCATCTCGTCGACGCTCCTGGGCGCGTTCTCCGAGGTCAGGTTCATCGCTTCGCGCAGCTCCCAGTTGACCAGGTTGCAGACGAACTCTTTCGTCTCCTCGGCGTTCCGCAGGCTGTCCTTGACGCCACCTTCCTTGTGCGCCCCGTTGGCGCAGTACATGACGCAGGGCGGCGCGTCGCAGATCGCGTTGAAATAGCTGAAGGGGGCCAGGTTCAGAACCCCATCGGCGCTGATCGTGGTGACCCAACCGATCGGCCGGGGCACCACCAGGGCCTTGAAGGGGCTGTGCTTGAAGGGGGCCGGGCGCATGCCCTCGTCGGGATCGATATAGATATGCATGGGCATCGCCTTTCGGATTGTTTTGTATCGAACTCGACCCGTGCCACTCCCCCTCCCGACCACCCCGAGGGTACCCTTATTGGGTGGTCGGGAGGGGGAGTGGGACGGCGCCCGCAAGGGCGTTAAATCGGGTCCCAGCTGTAATATTCGTTGGTGCCGTCGAGCGGCAACAGGTCGGACTTCAGCGCCGGCGCCAGCATCTCCGCCAAGTCGCTTGGGCGCCAACCGTCGCTTTTGTGCAGGGTGCGGATCGGCCTCGGCTGGCTCATCAGGTAGATCTCGTTGGCGCGAACGCCGAAGACCTGGCCCGAGACCTCGGCGGCGGCCTCGCTGGCGAGATAGGTCACCATCGGCGCGATATGGGCCGGCGTCGCCCGCTCGCGGAACTTGGCGAAGGCCTCCGCCATCTCGTCGCTCTGTACCGGGATCGACTCGATCATCCGGGTCCAGGCGAAGGGAGCGATGATGTTGGAGCGGATCTGGTAGCGGGCACCCTCCAACGCGATGACCCGGGAAAGGCCGACGATGCCCATCTTCGCCGCCGCATAGTTGGCCTGGCCGAAGTTGCCGTTCAGGCCCGAGGTCGAGGTGAAGTGGACGAAGGCGCCGGAGCCCCGCTCGCGCATATGTGGCATCGCGGCGTGGCTGACGTAGAAGGTGCCGTTCAGGTGCACGTCGATGACGGCGCGCCACTCCTCGTGGGTCATCTTGTGGAACATGGCGTCGCGCAGGATGCCGGCAATGTTGACCACCGCGTCGAGCTGGCCGAAGCCGTCGATCGCGGCGGCGACCATGGCCTTGGCACCGTCCGGATCGGCGACGCTGCCGGTGTTGGCGACCGCCTCGCCGCCCGCCGCCTCGATCTCCGCCACCACCGCCTGGGCCGGGCCGGTATCCTCGCCGGCGCCCTCGGTGCTGACGCCCAAGTCGGCGACCACGACCTTGGCACCTTCGCTGGCCAGCGACAGCGCCACCTCGCGTCCGATGCCGCGGCCGGCCCCGGTTACCAGTGCGACCTTGCCATCCATGATACCCATCGCCACTTCTCCTTCCCGTCCGTTGTTCGAAAAAGGCTAATGCTTCGCCCGCGTCGCGTCCACCCGCTCTGGTCCAAGGACGGAGAAGCTGCTATGGAATCGCCGTCTCGAACCGGGAAGGCGGACCGATATGCGTGCGGGCCTCGATATCCGACGACGAAGCGGCTGGCGCCGCGGCCTTGCCGCGGCGACGATCGCCGCCCCGCGCGCCTGAGGTCAGGGCGACCTCTTATTTTCGCGGCCCGGCGATCGAAGCGGTTCTTTCCACCGATCGTCGAGATTTGCATCATGTTCGAGATTCTGCCCGAGGGGCCCGACGACGGGCCCGCCATCGATAGTCTTCTCACCCGAGCCTTCGGGCCGACGCGCCATGACCGTACCGTCTATCGGCTTCGCGAAGGCGTGTCGCCGCTGGCCGATCTGGCTTTCGTCGCCCGGGACCGGGACGGTCTCGCCGGCAGCCTCCGCTTCTGGCCGGTCGAGATTACCGACGCCTGGCCGGCCTTGTTGTTGGGACCGCTCGCGGTCGCGGCCGAGCGCCAGGGCCGGGGCATCGGCCGGGCCCTGGTTCGCCACGGCCTGGAGACGGCACGCGAGCACGGCCACGGCGCCGTGCTGTTGGTCGGCGATCCCGATTATTACCGTCACTTCGGCTTCCGCCCGGTGGCGGGCCTGTCGCTGCCGGGGCCGGTCGATCCGAGGCGCTTGCAAGCCCTTGAGCTGGCGCCGGGTGGGCTCGCCGCCGGCCCGGTCCGCCAACCCCGGAGGTGGCTTCGCGCCGCCGGAGGCTTGAGCAGAACTAGTGGCCCTCGCGGTACCAGGCCAGCATGGAGAGGCCGAGGACGAGGGCGAGCACCAGCAGCGCTGGCAACAGCGCCAAACGGTCGACGCCGGTGACGACATAGTCGCCGTTGGCGACGAGGCCGAGCCAATTGCCGCCGGCTGAATCGCGGCCGGGCTTGACGCGGCGTTGGCTCGGCATCCCGTCGGCGAGCCAGAAGACGCCGCCGCCCGAGCGCTCGACCAGAGCACCCAGCCGCGCCTCGGTGGTCCGAAGGTCGGCGTATTCCTTCGGATTGAGCTCGCCGACCGCGGCGACCGCGGCCAGCCGGCCGTCGCCGAGACGGTGGAGCCCCGGCTCGCTCACGCCGAGCGAGCCCCGGGCGATGCCGTCCTCGCCGGACTCCAGCCGGACCCGCTCGCGGTTTCCCGACGGCCCCACCACCTCGACCTCCCCCGCCGTCTCGCCGAGGCTGCGGCGGCGGATCAGCAGACGGCTCTTCTCGGCGGTGGCGCGTAGGTCTTCTTCCTCCAGGTCCGGTTCCTTCATCAGCCAATGCGCGACCCGGCGCAGCAGCTCCGCTTGCGGGCCGCCGCCCTCGAAACCGCGGGCCCAGAGCCAGACGTGGTCGGAGAGCAATTGCGCCACCCGCCCCTCGCCGACCCGGTCGAGGATCAGCACCGGGCGCTCGCCGATGCCTTCCATCAACACCGTGCCCGAGGTCTGCTCGACGTCGATCATGCGGAACCAGCGGCCCCATTCGGAGCTCTCGTCGGTCGATCCGGGCAGGTCGGCGGTGACCGGATGACGCCGCCCGAGGGCGCTCAGCCGGGGCCGAAATCCTTCCTGGAAGACGCCGCCGGTAGGTCGGCTGGGCAGCACCTCCTTCAAGGGCGTGCGTTGCAGGCTCAACGGTGTCGCGAAGGCGGGACCGGCGGCGACCAGCACCGCGCCGCCCTTCTGCACATAGGCGACCACGTTGCGGAGGTAGATGTCCGGCAGCACGCCGCGCCGGCGGTAGCGGTCGAAGATGATGAGGTCGAAATCGTCGAGCTTGGTCTGGAACAGCTCCCGGGTCGGGAACGAGATCAGCGACAACTCGCGGATCGGCGTGCCGTCCTGCTTCTCGGGCGGTCTGAGTATGGTGAAATGGACCAGGTCGACCGAGGGATCCGACTTCAGGATGTTGCGCCAGGCCCGCTCGCCGGCATGTGGCTCGCCCGAAACCAGAAGCACCCGCAGGCGGTCGCGGACGCCGTTGACGACGACCACGGCGCGGTTGTTGCGTGCCGTCAGCTCGCCCGCGCGCGCCTCGGTCTCGATCTCGATCACGGTCGGGCCGCCGTGCTCCAGCCGGAAAGGGACGGTAGCGGCGCGGCCGACCGGCAGCCGCAAGATCTCGGCCGGCTGATCGTCGATGACGAGGCGAACGGTGACACCCTGCTTATCGGAGGCGCCTTGGTCCTCGATCCGGAGCGTCAGACTCAGTTGCTCGCCGACGATGCCGTAGCGCGGCGCCTGCTCGACCACCAGACGGCGATCGCGCTCGCCTCGCTCGCCGGTCAGCAGGACATGCACCGGTCCGCCGGGCCGGAAGCGTTCCAGATCCGCCGTGCGGTCGTGCACCTGCCCGTCGGTGAGGACGATCAGCCCCGCGACCCGCTCCGCCGGCACGTCGGCGAGGGTGCGCTCCAGGGCGGTCAGGATTTGCGAGCCACCGCCGACCCGGTCGGCCTCGCCTCCGACGGTGACGGTGCGTGTCTCGAGATGGCGCATTCGGCCCAGGCGCTTCTCAAGGGCGGCCAGCGCCGCTTCGGTCCGCTCCTGGCGACGACCGATTCCCTGGCTGCCCGAGCCGTCGACAGCGATGATGGCAACGTCGTCGAGGGCGCGGCGCTCCTCCTCGACGAAGGCCGGGTTGGCGAGTGCCAGCAGCCCGGCGGCATAAGCCAAGAAGCGCCATATGGTGGCCGGCGCGCGGCGCCAAAAGGCGTAGCCGAGGCCGAGCCCGCCGGCGATCCCCAAGCCGATCAGCCAGACCCAGTCGACCAGCGGCGCGAAGGTGATGGTGGCGACGTCCGACATCATCCCGGCCACCGCGTCATTGTCCGAGCCGTTCCAAAATCGCCGGTACGTGCACTTGGTCGGCCTTGTAGTTGCCGGTCAGCGTGTACATCACCAGATTGACGCCGAAACGGTAGGCGAGCTCGCGCTGGCGGGCGCCACCGGGCACCAGGGCGGCGATCGGTCGGCCGTCGGCGTCGACGGCCCAGGCGGCGGCCCAGTCGTTGCCGCCGATAACGATCGAAGAGACGCCGTCGTTGACGCCACCGGGGCGCAGCTTGACCCAGACCCGCCCACCGGCATAGCGGCCCGGAAAGCTTTGCATCAGATAAAAGGCCTTGGTCAGCACATGCTCCTGCGGCACCGGCACCAGCGAGGGCACGTCGAGGCGCCGCAAGAGCCGCTTCAGCCGCTCGCCGACGCTGCGGCCCGGCAGCAGCCGGCCGAGCCCGGGGACCGCCAACTGTGCGTCGCGGGTGTCGAACAGGATCGTGCCACCGCTCCGCATGTAGCGGCGCAAGCGGCCGGCGGCTCGGCCGGTGACCGGCGCTTGCGTCTCGGTCACCGGCCAGTAGAGCAGCGGAAAGAAAGCGAGCTCGTCCCGCTCCACCGACACCCCCATCGGCGAGCCGGTCTCGACCGAGGTGCGTCGGCGCAGGATTTCGGAGAGGCCGAGCAATCCGGCCCGGCTGATCGCGTCGACCTCGTCGTCGCCGGTCAGCACGTAGGCGAGACGGGTCTCGCTGGTGGCCTCGATGGCGATTTCATCGCCGGGCTGGATTTGATTCTGGGCCAAGGCTGGGCGATCGGCCGTGGACAGGGCCGTCGCCACCATGCCCGCCAGAAGTACCGCCGCTCCCCCTGATCGGGCCGGCCGGCCGAGCAAGCCCCGCAACGCCAGCGAGGCCAGCAGATCGACCAGCGCCAACAGCAGTGCCGCGACCAGCAGCCAGGCCTTCAGCTCCAGTTCGCGGAGGCTGACGTAGCCGGCCCGGGCGATTCCCTCCGGCAGGTCCTCGATCGCCCGCAGCCCCTCCAGTCCGCTGGTCAGGTTGAGGGCGCGCCGGTTCTGGTCGCTGCCGTAGAATCCGGGCGGATGGCGGGGGCTGGCGACCAGGGTCTCGATCTCGGCGGCGTTGACCGGAAGTGCCAGGGGCGAGGCCGGGCCGAGGCGACCCGCGCCGTCGAGGCCGGCGAGGGGCGGCAGCGAGCGTTCCCCGGTCTCGCCGACGACACCTCGGGACAGGGTCTGCAAGCGGCGCAGCATCTCGACGAACAGGCCCGAGATCGGCAGGTTCGACCAGTCGGTGTTGGCGGTGGTGTGGAAGAGCACGAGCCGACCCTTGCCCAGACGGTCGGCGGTGACCAAGGGCGTGCCGTCGGCGAGCCGGGACCAGGTCTTGGCGTCGAGGTCGAGCGATGGCTCGGCCAACACCTGGCGGCGGATCAGCACGTCCGCTGGCGGCGTCAGGCCATGGAAGGGGCTATCTTCGGCGAAGGGCGCTATCCGGGCGGGGCGGCTCCAGGTCATGGCACCACCCAGCGCCCGGCCGCCGCGCCGGAGTTTCACCGGTACCAGATCGTCGACGTTCTCGGCCAGACGCGGCCCGGCGAAGCGAACCAGGACGCCGCCCTCGTCGACCCAACGGCGTAACAAATCCGCCTCTTCGGCGGCCAGTTGGCCGACGTCGGCCAGAACCACGACGGCGAGCGGCCGCGCCAGCAGCTCGGCGACCGCGCCCTGCCGGACTTCGGCGAAAGGTGCCTGGGCCCGGGAGAGATAGTAGAGCGCCGACAACAGCGGCTGCGCCCGCTCCCGCGCGTCGGCGCCCGAAATCAGGCCGATCGGCCGCCGCCGCCAGCGTTCGTCCAGAAGCACCACGGCACCGGCCGAGGCGACGCCGTCCAGGTCCAGACGAACAGCTTCGTTGCGCAGCTCGCTCGGCAGCTCCAGAAGTACCGTCGCCTTGGCCTCGCCGGCCTCGAAACGGGCCCGAGCGCGCGCCAGCACCCGGGCACCGTCGCCCAGAAGACGGACCTCCACCGCATCCGGCGTCGGGGCGGGGATCCGGAGAACCTCCACCTTCAGACCCTGGGCGGTGATTTCCGGCGGCATCAGCGCCTTGGCCCGCCGGCTGACCTCGTCCTCCATCACCAACAGCTCGCCGAGTTCCCGAAGACGCGCCGCCAAGGCGTGCGCGTGGCCATCGGCGATGCCATCCGACAGCCAGACCACCGTGGCCGGGGCGGCAAAGCGAAGCCCTGCCAGGGCTTCCAAGGCGGCCTCGCGATCGACCTTCCAGGGCCGGGGCCGCATCGAGCGTCCGAGCCGCCGGGCCTCGTCGGCCGAGAGCAGACCGCTGTTCTCGATCGGGCGGCCGTCGGCCGGTGGCGCGGTGCCGAGCAGCAGCACCGGCCGGCCCTCGCGGCCGGCGCGGCCGATCAGGTCGTCCAGCGCCTCGGCCCGGCCGCGCCAATCGGCGCTGGCCGCCCAGCCGTCGTCGACGACCACGACGAGCGGCCCCTCGCCCCCGAAACCGGCCCTCGGATTGAGCGTCGGCCGGGCCAGCGCGATGACCACGAGGGCCGCCAGCAGCAACCGCAGGATGGTGAGCCAGAGCGGCGTCGCCGCCGGCGTCTCCTCGGTCTTGGCGAGCCGCATCAGGATCCGGACCGGCGGGAAGGGTTGCCGCCTCGGGCTCGGCGGCGTGATCCGCAACAGCCACCAAATCAACGGCAGCAACGCCAGAGCCAGCAGCATCCAGGGGCTGAGAAAGGCGAGCGGCCCGAGGCTCAACATGGCCGGCCTACCATCCCGCCCGCAGCATCTCGTCGGCGATCGCCCGGTAGAGAGCCAAGAGCGCCGTCTGTGGCGACCGGTCGGTGCGATGGCTGGTGACGGTCCAGCCGGCCCGGCGGGTCAGACGCAGCAATGCTTCTCGGCGCCGGCTCATCTCCTCGCGATAGGCACTCTGCAGGTTTTCGACCCGGCCGATGGTGACGCCGCCCTCGTCCTCCAGCCCCTCGAAACGGGTCCGGCCGCGGAACGGCAGGTCTTCCTCCGCCGGGTCCAGGATCTGCAGCAGGTGGCCGTCGATGCCGGCGTCGGCGAAGCCCATCACGGTTTCCTCCAGCGCCGCCAAAGGCGACAGGAAATCGCTCAGCAGGACGACGTGGGCGAAGCGCGGCAAGCGCTCTGCCTCGGGCAGACCGATGTTGTCGGCCGAGGCATCGTGCCCGCGCTGCTCCAAATGCTCGGCCAGGCGCCGGACCGCGAGGCGGCCGGTCAGCGGGCGCTCGCCGGTACCCAGCAGCGCGATCCGCTCGCCGCCCCTGACCAGCAACGAGGCCAAGGCCAACAGCAGCAGGCCGGCGCGCTCGTGCTTCTCGGCCAGTGCCGCCTCGGAGCGGTAGCGCATCGAGGCCGAGCCGTCGCGCCAGAGCCAGACGCTCTGTGCCGCCTCCCACTCGTGCTCGCGGACGAAGAGCTTCTGGCTCTTGGCCGACTGGCGCCAGTCGATGCCTTGCGCCGCGTCGCCCGGTTGGTAACGGCGGAACTGCCAAAAAGTCTCGCCGGTGCCGACGCGCCGGCGCCCGTGCACGCCCTGGGCAACGGTGCTGGCGACCCGCTCGGCCCGGGCCATCAGCGGCGGCAGGGTGCCGGCGAGCTGCTCGGCTCGTTGTCGAAGTCGGCTTTCCGGGCTCGCTCCGGCCTCGGCCATCGTCTCTCCGTCAGAGCAGCGGTCGGGCGAGCCGGTCGATGACGTCCGCCAGGGTGACGCCGTCGGCGCGCGCGGCGAAGGTAAGCGCCATGCGATGGCGCAGCACCGGCGGCGCCAAGGCCACCACGTCGTCGATCGAGGGCGCCAACCGACCGTCCAGCAGCGCCCGCCCCCGGACCGCCAGCATCAGCGCCTGGCTCGCCCTTGGCCCCGGGCTCCAGGCGATATCGCCGCTCGCGTTCGCCTCGGGGCGGCCGGCGCGGACCAGGGTCAAAATCGCCTCGACGACACTTTCGCCGACGGGGATGCGCCTGACCAGGCGCTGTGCCGCCAGCAGCTCGTCCGCGGTCAGGACCCGCGATACCGTCGCCTCCTCGGCGCCGGTGGTGGCGATCAGCATGCGGCGCTCGGAATCGAGATCGGGATAGCCGACGTCGACCTGCATCAAGAACCGGTCGAGCTGGGCCTCCGGCAATGGATAGGTGCCCTCCTGCTCCAGCGGGTTCTGGGTCGCCAGGACATGGAAGGGTGCGGGCAGCGGGTGGCGCTGGCCGGCGATCGAGACCGCGTGCTCCTGCATCGCCTGCAACAGCGCCGACTGGGTACGGGGGCTGGCCCGGTTGATCTCGTCCGCCATCAACAACTGGCAGAAGACCGGCCCCTTGATGAAGCGAAAGGCGCGGCGGCCGGAATCGGATTCCTCCAGCACCTCCGAGCCCAGGATGTCAGCCGGCATCAGGTCCGGCGTAAACTGGACCCGTTTCTCGTCGAGGCCGAGGGCGACGCCGAGGGTCTCCACCAGCCGGGTCTTGGCGAGGCCCGGAACGCCGATCAGCAAGGCGTGCCCGCCGGCCAGTAGCGTGATCAAGGTCTGATCGACGACCTCTTCCTGGCCGAAGATGACCTGGCCGATGGCGCGGCGAACCGCCGCGATCTTGTCGCCCAGAGTCTCGATTTCCTGGGCGAGCGTGTCGTTGGTTTGGCTGATGGGCTGCATCTGGTCGATAATAGACTATATTGCCGGTCGACAGGATCGTGAAATTCCGGCGACAAGGTAACCTTTGTGAGAGCGGCTGACCAGCAGAAGCAACGGCGCGAAAGCGGGGCCGGGGAGGCGCCGAGCCTCGACCTGGCCGAGATCGCCCGCCGTCTCGCGACCGGCAGACGGCCGCCGGTGCAGACATGGCACCCGGCCGTCTCGGGCGAGATCGATATTCGGATCGGGCGCGACGGCGGTTGGTATCACGAGGGCGCGCGAATCGGCCGAAAACGCATGGTGAAGCTGTTCTCCAGCGTGCTGCGCCTGGACGACGACGGTATCTACTACCTGGTTACGCCGGCCGAGAAACTGGCGATCCGGGTCGACGACGCGCCCTTCGTCGCGGTCGAGATGACGGTACACGGCGAGGCGGCGGAGCAGGTGTTGGTGTTCCGCACCAACGTCGACGAGGAGGTGATCGCCGGGCCCGAGCATCCGATCCGGATCGCCCTCGATCCCGCCAGCGACGAGCCCTCGCCGTACATTCTTATCCGCGACCGTCTGGAGGCGCTGATCGCCAGGGCCGTCTTCTACGATTTGGTCGAGCTCGGCGTCGAGGGAGAAATCGACGGCGAGAGCCATCTCGGCGTCTGGAGCGCCGGCGTCTTCTTTCCGATTGCTCGGGCCGATGCGTTGGAGGACCTCTGAGGCTCGTGCGTGATACTCCGACCAGTCGCCGCCGTATCGAGGGCAGCATCCTGAACCAGTTGACGCCGGCGGCGAGCGCCCCGCCGGCCGCGCCGACCGGTGATTTCGACCTCAATCCGATCGATCGGGGCTGGCGCCCGTCGGATGGCGTACTGCGGCCGGCGGCGGTGCTGGTGCCGCTGGTGGAGCGCGACGAGCTGACCGTGCTGTTGACCCAACGCACCGAACATCTGAACCACCACGCCGGCCAGATCAGCTTTCCCGGCGGCCGGACCGAGGACGACGACGCCGGCCCGGTCGACACCGCGCTCAGGGAAACCGAGGAAGAGATCGGCCTCGCCCGCGGCCATGTCGAGATCGCCGGCTATCTCGACTCCTATCAGACCGGCACCGGCTTCCTGATCACCCCGGTGGTCGGCTTCGTGCGCCCGGGGTTCGAGCTCACCCTCGACGATTTCGAGGTCGCCGAGGCCTTCGAGGTGCCGCTTTCCTTCCTCTTCGATCCGGGCAACCATCAACGCCACAGCCGCGTCTACAACGGCACGCGACGGCACTATTTCGCCATGCCCTATGGCGATTATTACATCTGGGGGGCTACCGCCGGCATGCTGATGAACCTCTATCGCCGCGTCCATGGACTGATCTGATGGCCCGCAAGATCCTTCTCGATCTCTTCCTGCTGTCGCTGCCGTTCCTGATCTATGGCCTCTATATGAAGTTCGGCGGTCGGGCCGAGGCCAAGGGTGGAATCTGGCGGGGCGCGCCCTGGTTCCAGCTCTTCGCCAGTGGCCTCGCCATGGCGCTGGTGGGGGCGGTACTGCTGGTCGTCTTCGACGGCTCGGAGCCGGAAAGCACCTATGTCCCGGCGACGGTCGAGGATGGCGAGGTGGTCCCGGGACGCTTCAAGTAGACGCGACCATGCAAGCGGTCACCGCCATAGCGCCGGAGCCCTGGATGCGGGCGGCGGAGACGACGGCGCTGCTCGCCGCGCTGACCGCCGAGGGCGCGGTCGCCCGCTTCGTCGGCGGATGCGTGCGCGACGCCGTCGCCGGCCGGCCGGTGCGCGACATCGACATCGCCACCTCGGGCGCGCCCGAAAGCAATGCAAGGCTGCTCGCGGCGGCTCGGTTCAAGGTCGTTCCGACCGGTATAGCGCACGGCACCCTGACCGCGATTTCCGGGCGGCGTCATTTCGAGGTCACCACCTTGCGGCGCGATGTCGAGAGCTATGGCCGCCACGCCCGTGTCGCCTTCACCGACAACTGGGACGCCGACGCCGGCCGCCGCGACTTCACCATCAACGCGCTCTACGCCGACGCCGATGGCAGCCTTTACGATCCGACCGGCGGCCTCGCCGATCTGGCGGCGGGCCGGGTCCGCTTCGTCGGCCGGGCGGCCCGGCGGATCGAGGAGGACCGGCTTCGGATCCTGCGCTTCTTCCGCTTCCACGCCTGGTACGGCCGGGGCCCGGCCAATCGGGCCGCGCTGCTGGCCTGTGGCAACGCGGCCACCGGCATCGACGACCTTTCGGGCGAGCGCATTCGCCAGGAATTCCTGAAGCTGCTGGCCGCACCGCAACCGCTGTCGGCGCTTCGCTTGATGGACCGCCATCGGGTGCTGGAGCGGATCCTGGAAGGTGGTGCCGACCTCGCCCGACTGGCTCGCCTGCGGCGGCGCGAGCGGGCCGAAGGGGCGCCCGATCCGCTGCTGCGTCTGGCCGCTTTGATGGCCGGTCAGGACCGCGAGGCGGCGTTGGCCTTGGCGGCCCGGCTCAGATTGTCGAACGCCGAACGCGACCGTCTGGTCTTCCTGGTGGCACCACCTCTGGCCTTCGATCACCCGATCGACCGGGCTCAGGTCCGCCATGCGATCTATTCGCACGGGGTCGAGCGGATCGCCGATCTGGCCCATCTCGCCGGCCGGCCCGCCGTCGCGGCGCTGGCCCGGCGCTTCGAGAGGCCGAGCTTCCCGCTACGCGGTCGGGACGCTCGCGGCCTCGGTATCGCGACCGGGCCGGGCCTCGGCCGGCTGTTGGCCGAGGTCGAGAGATGGTGGATCGAAGGCGACTTCGAGGCCGACCATGCCGCTTGCCTCGCCCGCCTCAAGGCGCTTCGTAGATGAGCCGAGGCCAGACCCGGAGCCAGTTCTTCGCCGCCACTCGGGCCAGATACTGTTCCGACCGCCGCCGTCCCGCCGCCGTCGGCCTGAGCTGAAGACCCAGGAGATCGCCGAGCCCTTGCGGTGCGGCCAGCCGCAACCGGTCGGCGTCGTCGAGCCTTACCGCCACCACGGTCGCGGTCTCTAGCCAGAAGCGCATCGCGTCGTTGGTGTCGCGGTAGGGCGGGTCGCCGTTTCGCTGGTGCATCCGGGCCTGGTTGCGGACCGACCAAGGGTACCCCGGCGCGGCCCGTGCGAGGCGTGCCTCCAGCTCCCGCTCGGTTCGCCGCCGCCGGTCCGAGGCATCGAAATAGAGAACGTCGATATCGTCGAGCGGTGTCGCCTCGCTGAATTCGTGCAACTTGTCCCAGACCAGGTTGCGGACGAAGCCGGCGCCGATCCAGCAGTCGGGCAGCGCCAGGGCGCGGACCTGACGCAAAGCCGTCATCCGCCAGTCGTCCGCCGCCACCAGATCGAGGACAAAGCGACGCGCCACGCCTTCGCTTGAGTGCATCGCCGGATCCTTTTCTCTGGCGAAGCCTAGAAGCGGTCTGGCGTGCAGGGCAAGTGTCGGCGACGATGTCCGCTTGCGACAGCGCAAAGCAGATATATCCGCTAGAATGGGCCGACTTGCGGGGCCCGGCGGAGGGACGCAATGGAGATCGAAACGGCGCGCCTAGTGCTCAGACGCCTCGACACGGGCGACGTCGAGGCGATGGCGGCACTTTTCGCCGAATCGGAGGTGCGCCGGCATCTCGCGGTCTCGCCCATGGACGCCTACGAGGCCCGCGACTTCGCCGTCCAGTTCATTCGCGAGAGCCGGACCGAGTTTCGCGACGCCGGCAGCGGTGCCATGGCGGTGCAGCCGCTGGGCGGCGTCGTCGCGATCGGCTATTGCGGCCTCCGGCCGCTTCCCGGAGAGAGCGAAAGGCTGGAGCTGATGTATTCACTGCAGCTGCGGTTCTGGGGCCTGGGCCTCGCCACCGAGGCGGCGCGAGCGGCCCTCGATTGGGGCTTCGAGACCATGGCGGTCGAGGAGGTGATCGGCCTTTGTCGGCCCGATAATGCCGCCTCGGTGCGGGTCATGGAAAAGCTCGCCATGGCTTTTTCCGGCCTCACCGATCGCTATTACGGCGATCGCCTCTGCCTCTTTCGGATGCCGCGTTATCTCTGGCGGCCGGCGCCCTGAGGGTGGCTCACTCGGCGGCTTGGACGATTCCATCGGCGGTCTGCCCGGGTCGGCCGAGCGAGAGCCAGTAGTCGAGAAAGCCGTCCAACCAGGCATCGACGCCGGCATCGTGCTCGGCATGCCCGTTCAGGTGCGATTCGCGCGGTTGCGCGCCCGGTAGCACCATCCGGTGCGCCGACTTCCCGGTCCAACGGCACATCATCTCGCGGGTGACCTCGGGATGGAATTGGATCGCCAGCGAGGCGCCGTGACGGAAGGCCTGATTGGGAAAATACTCGCCCTCAGCTAAAAGCTCGGCGCCGGACGGCAGCCCGAAGCCCTCGCCGTGCCACTGGTAGAAGTGCTGGTCCTCGGGAAACAGCGGCTGGCCGGTCTCGGTGGGCCGAATGCGATAGTAGCCGATCTCGTGCCAGCCGTCCGGGTGTGGCCCGACGGGGGCGCCGAGGCGGCGGGCCAGAAGCTGGGCGCCGAGGCAGATGCCGAGAAACGGTTTGCCCTCCCTGAGCGGGACTTCGAGCCATTCCAATTCGGCCTTGATGATGGGCAGGATCGAATCATCGTTGGCGCTCATCGGGCCGCCGAAGATCACCGCGCCGACATGCTCGTCCAGGCTTTCCGGCAAGGGATCGCCGCAGGCGACGCGTCTGAGATCGATTTCCAGGCCCCGCTCGGCCAGTTTGGCGGCGACGCGTCCCGGGTTCGACTGCACCTGATGGACGATAAGCAGAACTTTTTCCGACATGGCTGGCAAATCTAACGGTAGTGTTCGTCGATGACAATCCGCCGGCGAGTATAGGAATCATGGGTTAGCAAAGCCTTGCCGTCGCCATCGCCGAGCCGTTAGGTTGGCGAGGGCCCAAAGGGAAATCGATAAAAGGTGCCGAAAACGATGCTTCGCATGCTCGCAGTCGTCTGTCTGGCCATCGGCTTGGCCGCCTGTGCCGGAAGCCGCGGAACCTGGGGTAAGGCCGGCGTCGACGACGACCGGCGCTTTCTCGACACCCGATACTGCCACGACTACGCCCGCTCCCGGATGAATTTGCGCGAGGTCCGCGAGGTCGAATTTTCCCACGGCCTCGCCCGAGATGCCGAGGCGACGAACCGAAACGGCGACATGGCGGGGGTGCGCCGGATCATGGAAGCCGGCCGTTATCGCGTCAGGGACCGTTTTCTCGTCGACTGCATGCGCGCCAAGGGTTATCGACGGGGCACTGGCGAGGGCGTCGAGAGCTGAACCCGGGCCCGCGGATACGGAAGGCTTCCAAGGGAGACGATCTGCCATGCATCTGACGACTTCGATCAAGCGGGCCATGGTGCTCGCCGCCGACAAGGTTGCCACCGTCGACGGCGAGCGGACTCGCACCTGGACCGAATGCGGCGAGCGGGTGAAGCGCCTGGCCGGCGCGCTTAGCGGCGAACTCGGCCTCGCCGACGGAGCCCGCGCCGCCATTCTGGCGCTGAACAGCGACCGTTATTTCGAGTACTCGCACGCGATGCCCTGGGCCGGCGGCGTCTTCGTGCCCATCAACACGCGCCTGGCACCGCCCGAGATCGAATACTGGATCGGCGATTCGGGCTCGGAGCTGCTGTTCGTCGACGACACCTTCGCCGAGATTGCGGCCTCGTTGGCCGAGCGGCTGCCGGGCTTACGCCATTTGGTCTATATCGGTGACGGCGAGACACCCGCCGGGATGCTGAACTACGAGGCGTTGATCGCCGCCGCCTCGCCGGCGGAGGACCGGGTCAAGGGCTACGACGATTTGGCCGCGATCTACTACACCGGTGGCACCACCGGACAGTCCAAAGGGGTGATGCTGAGCCACCGCAATCTGATCACCAACGCACTCCACATCATTCCGATGCTCGGCTTCGCCGAGGGCATGCGCTGGCTGCATGCGCCGCCGATGTTCCATATCGCCGACGGCCTGGCGATCTTCGGCGTGACCATGGTCGCCGGCAGCCATATCTTCATCCCCGGCTTCGAGCCCGTTGCGGTGATGAAGGCGATCGAGGAGCATGGCGTCACCGACGAGCTTCTGGTGCCGACCATGATCAACATGCTGGTGCATCACCCGGCGGTCGGCGAGCACGACCTCTCCAGCCTCCGCCGCTTGGCCTATGGCGCCTCGCCGATGCCGGAGGCGGTGATCCGCCGCGCCGTCGAGGTCTTGCCGGATTGCGACTTCACGCACGCCTACGGCCAGACCGAATGCGCCCCGCTGGTCACCGCGAACGGCCCGGAGGCGCATCGGGGCGAGGGTTTGGAGGCTGGCCTCTTCAAGTCCTGCGGCCGGCCGGTGCTGGACGTCGAGGTCGAGATCGTCGACGAGGCCGGCGCCGAGGTGCCGCGCGGCACCGTCGGCGAGCTGCGCGCCCGGGGGCCGAACGTGATGCTCGGCTATTGGAACAAGCCGAAGGAGACGGCCGAGGCGCTACGCGATGGTTGGATGTATTCCGGCGACGGCGCCTACATGGACGAAGCGGGCTACGTCTACATCGTCGATCGGGTCAAGGACATGATCATCTCGGGCGGCGAGAACATCTACTCGGCCGAGGTCGAGAGCGCGGTGCATCTCCACCCCGCCGTCGTCGAATGCGCCGTGATCGGGGTGCCGGACGACAAATGGGGCGAACGGGTCCACGCCATCGTCCGCCCGAAGGAGGGCGAGACGGTGTCGGCGGAAGCGCTGATCGAGCACTGCCACCGCCTCATCGCCGGCTACAAATGCCCGCGCAGCATCGACTTTCGAGCCGAGCCGCTGCCGCTCTCCGGTGCCGGCAAGATCCTGAAAACCGAGCTGCGCGAACCTTTCTGGGCCGATCAGGAAAGCCAGGTCCACTAAAGCAGATCAGGTTCGATCGAACCCACCGGCTTCTACTCCTGGCCCCACGATCGTCATCGCGAGGCGCGTAGCGCCGTGGCGATCCAGTATGGATTGCCGCGCTCGCTTCGCTCGCTCGCAACGACGGCGGCGGCAGTAGAACCGGGAGAGCAACCAAATTTGCCATCAAGGAGCGATTCTCTTCGAACCTGAAACGCTGTAGCTCCACCCCTCAACCCCGGCCGACGAAGGGCATCTTGGTCGCCATCACGGTCAGGAACTGGATGTTGGCGTCGGCCGGCAGGCTCGCCATGTGGACGACGGCGGCGGCGACGTTGGCGACGTCCATCAGCGGCTCCTGGGCGATCGTACCGTTTGCCTGAGGTACCCCGTCCGCCATCCGGGCCGCCATCTCGGTCAGTGCGTTGCCGATATCGATCTGGCCGCAGGCGATGTCGTATTTGCGGCCGTCGAGCGAGGTCGTCTTGGTGAGGCCGGTAATTGCGTGCTTGGTGGCGGTGTAGGGGGCGGAGTTGGGCCGGGGCGCGTGCGCCGAGATCGAGCCGTTGTTGATGATCCGCCCGCCCATCGGCTGCTGATCCTTCATCAGTCTGAAGGCCTGCTGGGTGCAGAGGAAGCTGCCGGTCAGGTTGGCGTCGACCACGGCCTGCCACTGCTCGTAGCTCAAGTCCTCCAGCGGGATTCCGGGCGCGTTGGTACCGGCGTTGTTGAACAGCAGATCGAGACGGCCGAAGACTTCCCTGGTCTTGGCGAAGAGGGCCTCGACCGAAGCCGGGTCGCCGACATCGGCCGAGACCGCCAGCGCCTGCTCGACCGTGGCGCCGGCCTCGGCGATCGCCGTCTCTAGCGGCTCCAGCCGCCGTCCGGCGAAGACGACCCGGTAGCCCGCCTCCAGAAGCGCCAGCGCGCTGGCCTTGCCGACACCCGAGCCGGCACCGGTGACGATGGCGACCTTGGCCGCTGCATTCATGGCAAAAAACCTCCTTGATCTCGTTTCGACAAGCCTTGGCGCATGATAGCGGGCATCGCCCGGAGACGATACGCCGCCAAATCCGTCACAGAGGGCTTGGAGGGCATGGCGGTTCAGGGCGCCAGCCGCTAACCTGTCGGCGATCGATTTCCGAGCATGATGGGAACAACGATGAACGGCGCCGAAAGTCTGGTCCGAACCCTGGTTGCCGGCGGCGTGGAGATCTGCTTCACCAACCCCGGCACCTCCGAGATGCATTTCGTCGCGGCACTGGACAAGGTGCCCGGCATGCGCTGCATCCTCGGCCTCTTCGAGGGCGTGGTGACGGGTGCCGCCGACGGCTATTATCGGATGGCGGAGAAGCCGGCCTCGACGCTGCTGCATCTGGGGCCGGGCCTCGCCAATGGCCTCGCCAACCTGCACAACGCCAGGAAGGCGGGCTCCGGCATCGTCAACATCGTCGGCGAGCACGCCACCTACCACATCGCCCACGACGCGCCGCTGACCTCGGACATCGAGGGCGTGGCCCGGCCGATGTCGGACTGGGTCAAGACCTCGCCCTCGGCGACCCAGGTGGCGGCGGATGGCGCGCTGGCGATCCAGGCGGCCCGGACCCCGCCGGGCCAGGTCGCGACCTTGATCCTGCCGGCCGACACTGCCTGGAACCCGGCCGATGGCGTAGCAGAGACACCGGCGGCCGAGCCGAGAGCGAAGGTCTCGGAAGCGGCGGTGAAAGCCGCGGCGGTGGCATTGACCAGCGGTGAAGCCGGCATGCTGGTGCTGGGCGGCGTCGCGGTCCGGGAGCGGGCGCTGGCGCTGGCCGGCCGGATCGCCGCCAAGACCGGCTGCCGGCTGATCACCGAGGGCTCGAACGCGCGCCTCGAACGGGGCGCCGGGCGGGTCGAAGTGAACCGGATTCCTTATGTCGTCGAGCGGGCGCTGGGCGTCCTGGGCGAGGTTCGCCAAATGGTGCTGGTCGGTGCCAAGGCACCGGTCGCCTTCTTCGCCTACCCCGAGAAGCCGAGCGTGCTGACGCCGGAGGCTTGCGAAATTACCGAGCTGGCCGGCGTGGAGGCGGACATCGAAGCGGCGCTGGAGGCGCTGGCGGCGGAGCTCGGCGCCCTCGATCAGGCCCCCGTCGGCGTGGTGGAAAGCCGTCGCCCGGAGTTGCCGACGGGCCCGATCACGCCGGATTCGATCGCCGCCGTGTTGGGTGCATTGCTGCCGGAAGGCGCCATCGTGGTCGACGAATCGGTCACCACCGGCCGCGAGTTCTTTCCCGAGACCCGGGGCGCGCCGCCGCACGACTGGCTCAACAACAAGGGCGGCTCGATCGGCTATGGCACGCCGGTGGCGACCGGGGCGGCGGTCGCCTGCCCCGATCGCAAGGTGATCGCGCTCGAGGGCGACGGCAGCGCCATGTACACGCTGCAGTCGCTCTGGACCATGGCGCGCGAGGGGCTGGACGTCACCGTGCTGGTCTTCGCCAACCGCACCTACAACATCCTGCGCGGCGAACTCACCAACGTCGGCGTGCAAAACCCGGGGCCACGGGCCGTCGACATGCTGTCGATCGATCGACCCGACCTCGATTGGGTGCTGATGGCCCGCGGCATGGGCGTCGAAGCCGAGCGTGTGGCCGACGCCGAAGCCCTGGCCCGGGCCTTCCGGGCCGGTCTTGCCTCGGAGGGGCCTTATCTGATCGAGCTGGTGCTGTAAGGCGATTCAGGTTCTGTCGACCCCACTGGCCCCCTTCCGGCCTTTCCTACCGTCATCGCGAGGCGCGTAGCGCCGTGGCGATCCAGTCTGGATTGCCGCGCTCGGCGAAGCTCGCTCGCAATGACAAGGGCGGTAGTACGGTGGGGAAAAATCTGTCTTTTCTGCCGAGGGTGGATCCGGTTCCGCCCTGGAACGTGTTGAAGCTCAATCGCAGATCACGTTGACCAGGGCCTGGCGGCGTTCCTCCTTGACCACGCGCATGGCTCGTTCCAGCGCGCCCGGTAGGTCCTCGGGCTTTTCGACCCGCTCCCCGTAGCCGCCGCTGGCCTCGATCACCCGCTCGAACCTCGGGCTCGGCTCCAGCGAGGCGAGGGGGATCCGGTTGCGGCGGCTGGCATGGCCGCCCGGGTGGAGGCCCTTGACCGCACGCTCGACCGCGGCCCAGCGGCTGTTGTTGCAGATCACGCTCAGCACCGGCAGGTCCACCGCCTCCGCGACCTGATGGCAGGCGACCGGATTGGCGAACATGTAGGCGCCGTCACCCAGCAGCGCGATCACCTGGCGCTCGGGCGCGGCCAACTTCGCCCCCAGTGCCGCCGGCAGCCCCCAGCCGAGGCCGCCGGCCTGACTGGTCTGAAAGAAGGTGCCGGGCCAGTCGAATGTCAACACCTGGCGCTGGGCCGAATACTCGCTGACCAGGATGTCGTCCCGGGCTTTCAGCCGGTCGAGGCAGAGACAGACATAGTCGAAGCCGATCCGGCCGGTCTTCAGGCTCTTCGAGGCCGCCTCGACGGCCGCCAGGCGGTATTTCCGGTGCGCGGCGGCGATCCGCCGATGCCGCTTGGCGATTTGGCCGGTGCGCCCCTTGGTACGTTGGCCCAAGGCGCGGGCGAGCTTCGGCAGCACCGTCCGGGTCGGTGCCGCGATCGCCAGGTCGGCCGGGAAACTTCGGATCGGCGCGCTTTGGAAAAGCGGGTCGCTGCCGACCTGAATCACCGGCGTTTCCGGTTTGGGCGCGCCGAAGACCGGCATCCAGGGGACGTCGCAATCGAGCACCAGGATAGCGTCGGCCTCGCCGACATGGGGGTTGAACTCGTAGCCGAGGTGCATCGGGTGGTCGGAGGCGAGACAGAGGAAGCGGCTGCGGAACTCGACGACGGGAAGGGCGAAACGATCGGCCAGCGCCGCCAGCTGCTTCGGCGTCTGCGTGTCCTGGCCCGAGGCGGCGGTGATGATCAGCGGTCGCTCGGCTTCGGCCAGGATCGCGGCCGCCCGGGCGATGACGTCCGGGTCCGGCTGGGCATCGCCGCTGAGGCCGGTGCGCATGGTCTCGGGCAGGTTGATCGCCTTCATCTCGCGGGCCAGCACCTCGCGCGGCATCGACAGATAGACCGGCCCTTTGGGCGCCGCCGTGGCGATGGCCAGCGCCCGGTCGACCACGGTGGCGACTTGGCTGGCGTCGCGCAGCTCGTAGTCCCACTTGACGAACTCGCGCACCATCGCCGCCTGGTCGAACATCTCCTGCGCCCAGTGGATGGGGACGTTGCGGGCGCCGAGCTGGCCTTCCTCGAACAAGGGCGTGCGGCCGGCGAACATCAACATCGGCACGTTGTCGCTGGCGGCGTTGATCAGCCCGTTGATGGCGTTGGCGGTGCCGACGTTGACATGCACCATCACCGCTTGCGGGTGCCCCGTCACCATGGTGTAGCCATGCGCCATGGCGACCGCCGCGTTCTCGTGCGGCACCGCGATCGCCTCCGGAAACCGGCCCTTGCGGCCGGGCGTCGACAGGGCCTCCACGATCGAGGCGAAATCGGTGCCGGCGTTGGCGAAGAAATAGTCGATGCCGCGCGCCTTCAAGGCGGCCAAGAAACCTTCCGCGACGGTACGGGTCGGGATGCGCATATTGGCCATGGGGTCCTCAGGGTGTTTCTGTGGGCGGCACTCAGGCTTGCGCCTTGAAGGCGTCCAGGATCTCGGCCCCGGTGGCGGACCAGACGCCGTCGTGGCCCATGACATGCGCCAGTGCCCGGGCCAGAGATTTGATCCGATATGGCTGGCCGATCACCCAAGGGTGCAGGCTGATCGCCAGGACACGACCGCCGCCGCGCTCGGCCTCCCTATAAAGGGTGTCGAACTGGTCCTTGATCTGTTCCTCGAACTCGTCCTCGTCGTGGTGGTTCTGCACCATGATCAGGCGGTCGTCGATTTCGTGGCTGTGCGGCATCGCGAAGATTTCGCCCGCATCTGTGCGGATCGGGTAGGGCAGGTCGTCGTTGGCCCAATCCAGCAGGTAGCCGATGCCGTGCTTGGCCAGGAGGTCGGGCGTGGCGAGGGATTCCGAGCGTCCGGGCGACAGCCAGCCGCCGACCGGCTGGCCGGAAAGCCGTCTGAGCGTGCTCACCGATTCCTCGATTATCGCCTCTTCCGCCGCCGCATCCATGCCCCCATAGAGCGGCCGGCCCATGTCGACGCCGTGGGCGCCGACCTCCCAGTCGCGGCGGTTAATTTCCTCGATCAGCGAGGGATGGCGTTCGGCGAGTGCTGAATTGATCGGCACCGAGGCCCGGATGCCGAGCTCGTCCAGCACCTTCATGACCCGGAAGATGCCGACCCGGTTGCCGTAGTCGCGCGTCGTATAATTCCAGTAGTCGGGATAGGGCCGGTTGAAGCCGCCCGGCACGACGAACGGCTTGCCGGTCATGTCGAGCGGAAACCATTCCAGCGCCGGCACCACCCAGAGCGCCAGACGGGCGCCACCGGGCCAGGCGACCTTCGGGCGTCGTGGCAGGATCGACCAGTCGTAGCGGTCGTGGTCCATGCCCCGGCGGCGACGGGGATAGTCGAGATAATCGTCGGGTAGGCTCATCGGCTCAGCTCCCCCCGCGCTCTGCGGCGGCGTCGACCGCCTCGTCATAGCAATGCTCGTAATACCACTCGGCGATCTCGCGGCCGGTGGTGACCCAGACGTCGTCGTGACCGGTGATGTATTCCAGCGCCTCGGCGAAGGGTCCGATCCGGTGCGGCTGGCCGATCAGGAAGGGATGCAAGGGGATGCACATCACCTTGCCGTTCTCCGCCCCTTCCTCATAGAGCTGATCGAACTGGCGCTTCAGAATGTCGGCGTAATAGCGGGGCGAGCCCGAGTTGAAGGCCAGGACGACGGTGTCGTTCATCTCCAGCGAATAGGGCACGCTGATCAGGCGGCCTTGTTTCACATGCACCGGCTGCGGCTGTTCGTCGTGGAAGAGATCGCAGGTGTAGAGAATGCCGTATTCCGCCAGCAGATCCATCGTTCGCTCGGTGTTGGTCAGCGCCGGCGACAGCCAGCCCGCGACCTGCTGGCCGGAGTATTTCTTGATCGTCTCGACGACGTCCTCGATCATCGCCCGCTCTTGCGCCTCGTTCATGGCGTAGGTGTAGCGGGTGTTGTAGATGCCGTGGCTCATCAGCTCCCAGTCGCGCTCGACCATGGACTCGATGATCTCCGGGTGGTGCTCGCAGACCGCGACGTTCAGCGAAACGCTGCCGCGAACGCCGCAGCTCTCCATCACCTCCAACATTCGCCAATGGCCGACCCGGTTGCCGTAGTCGCGGTGCGAATAGGGCACGACGTCGGGCAGCGGCCGGGGCCAGGCCTTGCGGATCGGATTGTCCGGCGGCTCCAGCTCGTAGAACTCCAGGTTCGGCGCCACCCAGAAGGCGACCCGGGCACCGTTCGGCCAGCGCACGATGGGTCGGTCGTTCAGGGGCGTGTAGTCGTAAAGGCCGGGATCGCGTCGCATCGCCGGCCTCACTCGTTGGTCGCGTGATAGTCGGCCAGGTAGTCGACCACCTCGGCCACCGGCACCACGTCGGCATATTTCAACATCATGTCGGCCAGGTTGGCGAAGTGCGGGATCTCGTGCTTGTCGGCGACGCATTCCACCGGGACGATGGTGCGGTAGCCGTGGCTGACGCAGTCGACCGCCGTCGCCCGGACGCAGCCCGAGGTCGAGCCGCCGGTGACGATCACCGTGTCGACCCGGTGCCAGACCAGGTAGGAGGCGAGATTGGTCTCGTAGAAGGCCGACGGCATCCGCTTGGTAAAGACCAGGTCTTGGGCTTCGTCGATTTGCAGCCGGTCGTCGAATTCATGCCGGCGGGCGCCGGTCTTGATGTTCTGCAGCGAATCCGGGGTATCGGTGCGGGTGCCCCAGATGCCGCAGTCGTCCGCGTTCTCCATATAGCCGACCCGGGTCCAGACCACCGGCAGGCGCTTCTCGCGGGCCGCCGCCGAGATCTGGTTGACGTAGTCGATCTGTCCGGGGTCGGTCTCGTAGGCGGTCTTGAACTCATTCACCGAGGTGTAGGCCTTCTGCAGGTCGACGTTGACGATCGCCGCCTTGCGCCCGAAGCCGAAGCGGGCCCGGGCCGGGTTGGCCTTGATCTCCTCGTAGTATTGGCGTGGCGTCTTGTCCGAGAGTTCCATGGCGTCTGTCTCTTCCCCTGCGCGAGCGGCCCACGACCGGCCTTCGATGCGCCAGTCTGTCAGACCGCCCGCGACCTTGGCAACCGAGGCCCGACTCAGGGCGCGCCGCCGGCGATGACGTCTACCTGGTCGAGGGGGGCGTAGAAGTTCGAGCCGGGCCGGAAGGCGTAGCCCAAATCGCCCAGCAGCCGGCGTTGTCTCGGCGTGCAGCGCTCCAGGACATCGGGCGGGACTTCGAAGTCATAGGCCCGCACGAACATCTGACAGTAGTTGTAAAGCAGCGTCTTCCGGGCCTTGCCCTGATAGTTCGGCGCCGGCCCGTGCCAGACCGAGTGGGGGAAGAGGAAACAGTTTCCCGCCTTGCCGGTCAGTTGCACCGCGCCGGGCGAGTGCGGCGTGATGATCCGGTCCTCGTCCTCTGGAAACGGGCGCAGGTGGGAGCCCGGAAAGATCGTGAAATTGCCGCTGTCGGTGCCGGAGACGTCGGACAGCAGATAAAGCGCCTTCAGCGCCAGCGGCCGGCTAGTCTCGGTGACCCTGATCCGGCGCAAGGCCTCGCCGCCGTCGGTATGGGTGTAGCCCGGAAACTCGTCTGTCACCGCGCGGACGATCGCCTGCGACATCGAGAACAGGATATAGGGCCCCATGATGTCGACGATCAGGTCGAAGACCTCGGGCCGGTCGACCAATTCGATGAAGGCGTCGTGGTAGGACAGCAGATCGCGGCGGTCCATGAAGGCCGTCGGATCCAAATCGGGGCATTGTTCGACCCAGCCGTAATGGCCGCGCGGCAGGTCGGTCGGCTCCCACCCCGGCAGGTGGCGCATCCGGTCCAGTTCCTCGTTGAATAGCGCGACCTCTTCTGGACGAAGCGCCTGTTCCAGGCAGATATAGCCGTCGATCGCCCATCTCGTTCGCTGTTCCTCGGTAAGCGTTCTCATTCCCCCAGTCTCCCCAGTCAAATAGTCCTTTTTCGATCTCAGCCGCCGAGGCGGGCGCCGGTCTCGATGCCCTCGGCGCTGGCGAACTCGGCCGCTGCCAGCTTGGCGCCGCCGTCGAAGCGGACCCGTCCGACCCGGACCCCGCCCAGGCCCGCGACCACCGTGATCCCCTGCTCGCCGATCTCGGTAATCTCGCCGGGCCGGCCGGCAGCGCTGGTCCTGGTGCAGTCGAAGAGCTGCAAGGTCTTACCCTGCCAGGTGGTCCAGGCGCCGGGCGCCGGGTCGGTGCCGCGGATCAGGTTGTGAACTTCGCCCGCCGAACGCCACCAGTCGACTTCGGCGTTCTCCTTCCGGCACCAGCTCTCGTAGGTCGCGAGCGCGTGGTCCTGGACGAGGCGTGGCGGGTCGCCGGCACGGACCAGGTCGATCGCCTCCACCACCGCCTCGACGCCGAGCGGAAAGATCTTCGAGAAATAGACCGTGCCGAGGGTATCGTCTGGGCCGATCTCGACCTCCTTCTGCAGCAGGATCTCGCCCTCGTCCAGGCCGTCGTCGGGCCAGAAGATGGTCAGGCCGGTTTTCTCGGCACCCCAGATGATCGGCCAATTGATCGAACTCGGCCCCCGATGCAGCGGCAGCAGCGAGGGATGGAAGCAGATCGAGCCATGCCTCGGCACCTGGCGCGCCGCCTCGGGCACGAAAGCGGTGACGAAGGCCATGACCATCAGATCGGCATCGAAGCCCCGCATCTCCGCCAGCACCGCTTCGTCCTTGTACTTGGCCGGTTGCACGACGGGGATCTCGTGGTCGAGCGCCGTCTGCTTGATCGGATCGAAGGCTCGGCCCTCGGCGTCGGGCGCGGTGTAGACCGCCACTACCTGGTCCGTGCCCTGCTCCAGGATCGCCTCCAGGCTGGCTTTGCCGAAGGCTTGTTGGCCGTTGACGATGATACGCACTTGCTTCCTCCCTTATCGTGGTGGCTCAGACCACGCCCTCGGCGCGGGCCGCCGCGATCTCCTCGGCGCTCATCCCGACGACGTCTCTCAGCACCTCGTCCGTATGTTCGCCCAACAGCGGCGAGCGTTCCACCTCGGTCGGCGAATCCGACAGCTTGATCGGGTTGCCGACGGTCAGGTACTTGCCACGCTCGGGGTGGTCGACCTCGACCACGGTGCCGGTGGCGCGCAACGAGGGCTCCTCGGCGACTTCCTTCATCGAGAGGATCGGGCCGCAGGGCACGTTGACGGCGTTCAGCGTCTCCATGGCCTCGAACTTGCTCTGGGTCATGGTCCATTCCTCGATCATGGCGAAGCATTGTTCGAGTTTCGGCAGCCGCGCCGCCGGCGTCGCCCAATCGGGGTCCTCGATCAGCTCCTCGCGGCCGATCGTGCGCATCAGCGGGGCCCAGCCCGGCGGCTGGATGATGACATAGAGGTAATCGTTCGGGCCGCCGCCCTTGCACTTGACGACCCAGCCCGGCTGGCCGCCGCCGGATGCGTTGCCGGCCCGGGGGATCTCCTCGCCAAATGTGCCGTTCGGGTATTGCGGGTATTCGGTCAGGGGGCCATGCGCCAGGCGCTGCTGGTCGCGCAGCTTGACCCGGCAGAGGTTGAGGACGCCGTCCTGCATGGCGCACTCGACCCGCTGACCGCGCCCGCTCGCCTGGCGCTGGTAAAGCGCGGTGACGATGCCGAGCGCCACGTGCAGGCCAGTGCCGGTATCGCCGATCTGGGCCCCGGTGACGAGCGGCGGGCCGTCATCGAAGCCGGTCGTCGAGGCCGCGCCACCGGTACATTGGGCGACGTTCTCGTAGACCTTGCACTCCTCGTAGGGGCCCGGCCCGAAGCCCTTCACCGAGGCATAGATCATCCTGGGATTGAGTTCCTGGATCCGCTCCCAGGTGAAGCCCATGCGATCCAGCGCGCCGGGGGCGAAATTCTCCACCATGACGTCACAAGCCTCGATCAGCTTGGTGAAGATTTCGCGGCCGCGCTCGGCCTTGGTGTCGAGGGTGATCGAGCGCTTGTTGCCGTTCAGCATGGTGAAATAGAGGCTGTCCGCGTCCGGAACGTCGCGCAGCTGGCCGCGCGTGATGTCGCCGGTGCCGGCGCGCTCGACCTTGATCACGTCGGCGCCGAACCAGGCCAGCAGCTGGGTGCAGGTCGGACCCGACTGGACATGCGTCATGTCCAGGATGCGGACCCCTTCGAGAGCTTTGCTCATTCGCGATTTTCCTTCGTCGATATCGCTATTTGTACATGGTCTGGGCCTTGGTCCCCGGCGCGTATTCGTTGGGGTCGACCCAGATGTTGATGACCGCGGACTTGTTGCCCCGCCTGACCGCCTCGCGGGCACGCTGCAGGGCGGGCGCGATCTCGGCCGTGTCGCGCACCTCCTCGCCATAGCCGCCCAGCATCTCGGCGAAGTTCGAGAACGGGATCTCGCCGAGCTTGTTGGCGACGTTGCCACGCTGCTCGCCGTATTTTGGCCATCTGGCCATAGCGGATCTGGTTCATCGCGGCGTTGTTGCCGATCACCGCGATATAGGGTGCGCCGAAGCGGTTCGCCGTTTCCATGTCGAAGGCGGTCATCCCGAAGGAGCCGTCGCCGTAGTAGCAAAGCACTTCCTTCCCGGGATGCGCCAGCCGGGCCGCCATGGCGAAGCCGGTGCCGACGCCGAGGCCGCCGAGCGCGCCCGGGTCCATCCAGTGTCCGGGCGTGCGTGGCTGCACCGCCTGGGCGCTGATGGTCACCACGTCGCCGCCGTCACCGATGTAGATCGTGTCCTCGGTCAGGAACTCGTTGATTTCCCAAGCGACCCGGTAGGGATGGATCGGCGAGGTATCGGCGAGGAAGAGCGGCATCAGCTTTTCCGTGGCGACGGTCTCGGCGGCGCGCAACTCGTCCAGCCAACCGGCCCGGCCGGCGGCACCGTTGTCGGCACGACCGCTGGCCGTCTGGCCGACCGCCGCCAGGACCGCGCCCGGATCGCCGACCAGACCCAAGGTGATGTCCCGGTTCTTGCCGACGGTGCGGTAGTCCATGTCGATCTGCACCAGGGCCTCGGCCTGGATCCGCTTGCCATAGCCCATTCGGAAATCGAAGGGGGTGCCGACGATGACGATCAGGTCGGCGTTATTGAAGGCGTGGCGCCGGGTCCGATTGAAATAATGCGGATCGCCCGGCGGCAGGATGCCGCGGGCGGCGCCGTTCATGTAAAGCGGCACGTTCAGCGTCCGGCCGAGTTCGATCGCGGCCTCGTGGCCGCGCGCCATCCAGACCTGCGAGCCGAGCAGGATCGCCAGCTTCTTCGCCCGCACCAGAAGGTCGGCCAGCTTCTCGATATCGGCCGGATCGCCGATCGACTTGACCGAGGCGCGGTATTGTCCCGGCGCCGGCACCACGGCCTGGTCGGCCGGCACTTCGCGATCCAGAACGTCGCGCGGGATTTCGAGGTACGAGGGCCCGTAAGCACCGGCGAAGCATTCCCGGGCCGCCATCGCGACCATGTCGGCGACCCGCTCGGTGTTGCGGACGCTGGCCGCGAACTTGGTGATCGGGGTCATGATGTCAACATGCGCCAGGTCCTGCAGCGAGCCCATCTTGTGCTGGCTGCTGGCGCCTTGACCGCCGATGTGGAGCACCGGGCTTTCCGAGCGGAAGGCGGTGGCGATCCCGGTGACGGCGTTGGTGCAGCCGGGCCCCGCCGTCGTCACCACGCAACCGAGGCCGCCGGTCTGCCGCGCGTAGCCATCGGCCGCGTGCGCCGCCACCTGCTCGTGGCGGACATCGATGATGCGGATGCCTTCGTCCAGGCAGCCGTCGTAGATGTCGATGATGTGGCCGCCGCAGAGCGTGAAGATGGTATCGACGCCCTCGTTCTTCAGCGCGCGCGCGACCAAATGGCCGCCCGAGATCACATCGCCGGTGCGGTCCTTTCGCGCCAGCGTGTCCGTTGCCGTGTCTGCCATTTAGGTGTCCTCCGCTTGCCCGATTCCCAGGCCCCCGCCCGCATCGGCTCAGTTCAGGTAATCGACGTATCGCTCGACATGTTCGGCGAGCTTGAGGGCGTGCTCGCGTACCAGTTTTTCGGCCTCTTCGGTGTCGCGCCGCTCGATCGCCTCGACGATCGACATATGGTCGATGATCGATTTGGCGGCCCGGTCCTCCTCGCCGATGGTGCGGGCCCTGATCCCGCGCATGTGCAGGAAGAGGCCGTCCGCCGTGGTGCGCAGCAACTCGCAGCGGCTGAGGTCGAGAATAGTTTGATGGAACTCGATGTTGCGCTCGGAGTATTCGTCGATCCGGGCCGCCACCTCGGTACCCTGGAAATCGCCGAACAGGGTTCTGAGCGAGGCGATTTCCCGGTCGGTGGCAACCTTCGTCACCAGCCTGGCGGCCATGCTTTCGAGCGCCGCCCAGACCGTGATCATCTCCAGCACTTCGCGCTTCGACTTCCGCACGATGTAGACGCCGCGCCGGGGCACCACCGCCACCAGGCCTTCCTGTTCCAGCCGGGCCAGCGCCTCGCGCAAGGGCGTCCGGCTGATCCCCAGCCGCTCCGAGAGCCGGCGCTCGTCCAGCTTCAGCTCGGCGTCGTCGGCATAGATGTTCATCGCCGCGATGGCGTCCTTCAGGGTCGCGTAGATTCGGTCTTTCAGGCTGAAGTTGGCTTCTATAGGCTCGACGACGATTTCGGACATGCGGGGCACCGCTTCTGGAATTTTGTATACCATAGGCCAGGGTCGGCAGGGACGCAAACCCAATTCGGTCCGGACCGGTCGGGGGCGTCGAAAAAATGGGGGAGACGGGATGACGGCGGCGTCACTGCTGGTGCTGCACGAGATCGACCGGAGGCAGCGCGCCATCGTCGCCGAGGTGCTGGACGGCGCCGCCGATGTCGTCTACCTCGCTGGCTTGGACGAGGCCGAGCGGGCGCCGGCCCTGAAAGCCGCCGGCGCCGTGTTGGCGAGCAACACGTCGAAGGACCTGCGTCCGGGCGAGGCGGCGCTGCTCGCCGATGCGCGCTTGCTGCAGTTCATGGTCGCCGGCGTCGATTTCATTCCGCTTGGGGAACTACCGCCGGGGCTGCGAATCGCGGTCAACGGCGGCGCCTATGCCGAGCCGATGGCGGAGCATGCTTTGGCGATGGTGCTGGCCGCCGCCAAGCGGCTTTTCATCGAGCATCGAGAGCTGGAGCGGGGCACCTTCAACCAGTTCGCGCCCAATCGCATGCTGGCAGGCATGGTCGCCGGCATTTTGGGCCTGGGCGGCGTCGGCGTTGAGACGGCGCGTCTGATGCGCTGCCTCGGCATGGAAATCCACGCCATCAATCGCAGCGGCGCCACCGATGCCACGGTGGATTGGATCGGGAGCACGGGCGACCTCGATCGGATGCTGGCCCAGGCGGACGTGCTGGTCGTCAGCGTGGCCCTGACCAAGGTCACCGAAGGGCTGATCGGCGGGCGCGAACTGGCGCTGATGAAGCCGGACGCCATCCTGGTCAACCTGGCCCGGGGCGAGATCGTCGACGAGGCGGCGCTTTATCGACACCTGCGGGCCAATCCCGCGTTCATCGCCTGCATCGACGCCTGGTGGGTGGAACCGGTCCGCCACGGCGAATTTCGCATGGACCAGCCCTTCCTCGACCTGGCCAACGTCATCGCCTCGCCGCACAACTCGGCCTCGGTCGGGGCCTGGCGGGAGATGGCGCTCAGGCGGGCCGTCGCCAACTGCCGCCGCGCGCTGTTGGGCGAGACGCCCCGGCACCTGATCGGCGCCGACGAGCGCTTCGCCTGAGCAAGCCTACTGCGCCACCGACCTGGACGTCGGCACGATCCGCGTCACCACCATGGCCTCGCGGTCCAGCATCTCCGGGATTCGGGGTGACATCTCGTTCTTCCAGTAATCGCTCTCGTAGACCGCGGCGTAGAGCTTCTCGCGCTCCGCCTCGTTCTCGAAGCGGCGCATCCAGAAATAGACCGAGTCGTCTTCCTCGCCCCGGTAGCTGCCGGTGATCACCATGCCCTTGGCGACCTGGAAGGGGATGATCTCCTCCTCCATCACCTTGAGCCATTCCGCCATCTTGCCGGGCCGGACCTTGTATTGCCTGAGCTCGTAGAACGCCATCTTTGCTCTCCTTGTACACTACGCTTTGCTTGGTTTTCGGAATGACGCCGACTAGCGCCAGGGGCTGAAATCGGGCGGGCGCTTCTCCAGAAAGGCAGTCGCGCCCTCCTGCTGCTCGCCGGACTGGTGGTAGCCGGGGACGACGCGGTCGACGATGTCGGCCATTCGGTCGGCCATGATCGGCTCCATATGAATGCGGAAGCTGGCCTTCAGGACCTTCAGGCAGGAGGGGCTCAGGGCCAGCAATTCCTGGCACCACTTCTCCACCTCGGCATCCAGTTGGTCCATCGGCACGACCGCGTTGACGAGGCCCCATTCCAGCATTTGCTGGGCGCTGTACTGGCGGGTCAGCATCCACATCTCGCGGGCCCGCTTGTGGCCCAGAATATTGGCCGACTGCGAGACTGGGTAGCCGCTTGCCGGCGAGCCGACCCGGGGTCCGGTCTGACCGAAGCGGGCGCTCTCGGCGGCGATCGTGAAATCGCAGAGATAGGCCAAATGGTTGCCGCCGCCGATGGCGTAGCCCGGGACCCGGGCGATCACCGGCTTGGGGCAATCGACGACATAGCGGCCGAGCCGCCATTCGGTGTCCTCGAGCCCGCCCGAGGCCTCCCAGTTGACGTCGCCGCCGGCGCTGAAGGCGCGTTCGCCGGCGCCCGTCAGAACCACCACGCCGATGCTGGCGTCATCGTAGGTCTTCAGCACCGCGTCCTCCAATTCGGCGATGGTGTCGCCGGTGAAGGCGTTCAGCACCTTCGGCCGGTTGATGGTGATGGTGCAGACGTAGTCCTGGATCTCGAACAGGACGTCCTTGTAATCTGAACTCATGATTTGGTCTCCAAGGCTGGGGTATCGGCCGTCAGCTGAAATGCATGGCCCCGTTGATGTCGAGCACGGCGCCGGAAACATAGCTCGCCGCCGGCGAGACCAGGAAGGCGAGCGGCCCCGCGATCTCTTCCGCCTGGGCGATCCGCCGCAGCGGGAAGTTTTCCGGTTCGTAGGGCTCCCCCTGGGTCATCGGCGTCGCCACCGGGCCGGGCGCCACGGCATTGACCAGAACGCCGTCGGGTGCCCCCCTCCTGGCGGCCCAGCGCACGAAGCCGTGGATGCCGCCCTTGCTCATGACGTAATGCGGTGCCGCGCGAACGCCGCCGAGACGGCCGGCGATCGAGCCGACGAGGGCGATGCGGCCGCCGCCGCGCCCTGCCATACCGGCCATGAAGGCGCGCGTGAGGTTGATCGGCCCCTGTAGGTTGACGTCGAAGACCCGAGCCGCGACCTCGTCCCAGCCGTCGTCGGTCCAGTCGTCGAAAGGGCAGATCGCGGCACAGTCGACCAAGCCATCGACCTTGCCACAAGCCGCCGCCCAGGCCTCGACGGCGGCGCGGTCGGTGATGTCGAGGGCGGTCGCCTCGGCGGCCCGGCCCTGGCCGGCGATATAGTCGGCGAGCGGCGCTGGCGCCTCCAGATCCGCCAGCATGAGATCGCCGCCCATGCTGGCGACAAGACGTGCGGTCGCCTGGCCGATACCGCCGCCGGCGCCGGAAATGGCGATTCTTTGGCCGGAAAGATCGAATGCGTTCGCCATGGCTTGCCTCCCTTCGATCAGGCGGCCCTGAGGGCCTGCATGTGCTGGCGGAAGCGCGGCATCACCTCCTCCGCCAACAGTTGCATCGAGCGCTTGTCGACGGCGGTGTCGTGCCATTCGTACGCGGTCTGCACCAAGGTGCCGAAGTCGCCGACCACCTCGCGCAGCCAGACCAGTTTGTCGAGGACGGTGGCGGGGCTGCCCCACGCGACCATGTCGCGGGCGATGTCGTGCCAATCGACGGTGTCGTCCTCCTCGCGCCCGTCGGGCCGGTTCAGCCAGGGCGCGCCGCGCTCGGCGAAGGCCGACATCATGTAGCGATAGTAATAGCGGAAGGCGCCGTCGGGGTTGGCGATGTAGTCCTCGGCCTCGGCGTCGCTGTCGGTCACCAGGAAGGAGCGGCAGACCCGCCAGATCTCGGCCGAGGGCTCCGGCCGGCCGGCGGCGGCCGCGCCCTCGAGGTACTTCTCCCAGTGGCTGCGAACATAGCGCGGGTGCACCAGGGAGGAGCCGGAAATCGGGATCCAGCCGTTCTTGCCAGCGCCATAGGCACTCATCGAATTCGGGCTCATGATCGAGACGCCGATCGGCGGGTGCGGCTTCTGGTAGGGGCGCGGGATCCGGCCGACGCCGAATTCGTCGAGCCGGCCCAGGTTCTCGATCTGGATCTTCCAGTAGTCGCCCTCGATGCGATACGGCGGCTCGCCGGCCCAGATGCCCAGTATCGTGTCGATCGACTGTTGCACCATGGCGCCGCGATCGACATCGTCGCCGGCGACACCGAAGAGTTCCAGGTCCGAGGACAAGCCGCCCGGCCCGATCCCCATCAGGAACCGTCCCTTCGCCAGGTGGTCGAAAAGGGCGGCCTCGGCGGCGACCAGCGCCGGGTGCTTGATCGCCAGGCAGAAGACCCCGGTGCCGAGCTTGATCTGACTGGTTTCCTGCAGCAGCGAGGCCAGGAAGATCAGCGGCGAGGTGATCGGCTCGGTGGTGGCGGAGACGTGCTCGCCGATCCAACATTCGGAATAGCCCAGTTGATCGGCCAGGATCACGGCCTCGCGGTCCTGCTCTAAGACCTCCGTATAGTCGCGGACCGGATCGTGGACCGGCTGCATGAACAAGCCGAGTTGCATTAACGTTTCTCCCTCGGAAAGCATTCGTTCGGCCGAGTGTAGCCGCGCCCGCCCGTCACCGGAAGCGGGCGGCGTTCCGGCCGGCGATGCGACCGGAGACGAAGGCCCAGCCGAGATGGTGGCCATGGCCCTCGAGCAAGAGACCGCCCTGACCGTTGGCGCCAGCGGCATAGAGCCCCGGGATCGACTGCCCCTCGGCGTCCAGCACCTGCAACCGTTCGTTCACGTTCAGGCCACCGTCGGTGAAGGTGACATAGGCCTTGACGGGGCCGAGGGCGTAGTAGGGCGGCTCGTGATCGCCGATCGGTCGCGCCATGGCCTCGGCCAGCGCCGCCGGCGCCAGCCCCGCCGCCCGGGCCAGCGCTTCGATGTCTTGGGCCCGATGGAAGATATCGGGGCGGGTGCGGCGGTAGTCGTCGAGATAGGCGTAGGCGATGCCGGGCGCGGTCGAGAGGAAGTGTGGCCAGGCAGTGAAGCGGGCCGCGATTCCCCGGTCGAAGACCACCCAGGCGATACCACCGGGCCGCCCGGCGACCGCAGCCGCCGTGCCCTCGGCGATCCGGCGGCCCTCGGCGTCGACCAAGATCGCGCCGGCCTCCAGCAAGCTTGGCGAGAGACCGAGCGCGGTGGTGAGAAAGCGCATCATCAGGGGCCGGATCAGACCGCGCGGCAGGATCTCGAAGCCAAATCGCATCAGCCGGCCGAGCAGCGGCCAGGGCGGCACCGCCGCAAGCAGCGACGCCGAGGGCGGCGGCGCGAAACGCAGCATCGGGCCGCGAATGATATCGCCGTTGACGACGCTACCGCCGGCGGCACAGCCGAGCCGGATGCCGTCTCCGGTCGCCGTCGGGTTGACCGGCACCAGCCCGGCCGCTCCGGCGCCGGCAAGCTCGGCCAGCATCTTCGGGTTGGCGCTATAGTCGCCGCCCGCGAGCACGACGCCCCGTCCGGCGCGGAACGAGGCCGGCCCTTCGGGACCCCGGGCGAGCAGACCGACGACGCGGCCCTCCTCGATGCACAATTCCTCGACCAGGCAGTCAGTGCGGATCTCGACGCCGAGGGCGCGGGCCCGGCGGCCGAGGCGGCTGGCGAAGGCACCCGAATTCGGCAGCACGTTGTGCATTCGGGAGACCCGCTGCGGTGGCTCCGGCATCGGCCCGAGGAAGACCAGACCGAGAGACTGCAACCATTCGAATGTTTCGGTGATGTTGTCGACCAGAAGCCGCCGGAGCACCAGGTTGTCGCGAGAGGCCTTCTCGCCGGCCAGGATCCCGAGATCCTCGAAATGCGCTTGGGCGTCGTCCTCTATACCGGCTCGGGCTTGATGGGCGGACTTGTTGACCGAAATCGAGCCCACCGACCAGGAGGTGCTGCCGCCAGGCGCCGGGTTCTTCTCGAAGACGATCACCCGGCAGCCGGCCACCTGGGCCTCGATGGCGGCGGCGAGCCCGGCGCCGCCGCCGCCGACGACCAGGACGTCGGCGGCGATCGCCACCTTTCCCTCGAACTGCGTCATTCCTCTCCACCGCGACGATGCGTCGGCCGTTACTTTGACCACAACCGCGGCCGAGAGCAAACCTGCGGCCGGATGTCGCGGCGGGGTCTTCTTTACTTCGGCTTCCGGGCCGCGCTAAAATCGAACGATCGTTAGAATTTTCCGATGAGGTATATCCCTCGTCGAAGCGTGGAGGCGCCATCATGGATCTGGAACTCAAGGGCAAGTCCGTCATCGTCACCGGCGGCGGCTCGAATATCGGCCGCGCCATCGTTCTCGGCTTCGCCGCCGAGGGGGCCAACATCACCATCGGCGAGATCGATGCCGAGCAGGGCGGCCTCGTTGCCGAGGCGGCGAAGGCCGCCGGCGCCGCCGACGTTCATCTGGCGCCGTGCGACATCACCGACCATGCACAAGTCCAGACCATGGTGCAGTCGGCGGTCGAGCGAAACGGCGCCGTCGACGTCCTGGTCAACAACGTCGGCTGGGACAAGCTGATGTTCTTCTCGCAGACGACGCCCGACTTCTGGCAGAAGATCATCCAGGTGAACTATGTCGGCAACCTCAACTGCACGCATGCGGTGCTGGGGCCGATGATCGAAGCCGGGCACGGCGCCATCGTCTCGATCAGCTCGGACGCCAGCCGCCAGGGCGAGTCCCGCGAGGCGGTCTATGGCGGCACCAAGGCGGCGGTCAACAGCTTCATGAAGACGGTGGCGAAGGAGAACGGCCGTTACGGCATTCGCTGCAACGCGGTCTGCCCCGGCGTCACCGTGCCCGAGACCGACGAGGAGGTCGGCAGTTCCAGCATGTGGGCGAACAAGGCCGACATGTTCACCGAAGAACAGTTCGCCAAAATCGCGAACGCCTTGCCGTTGAAGAAGCTGGGCCGGCCCCGGGACATCGCCAACGCGGTGTTGTTCCTGTCCTCGGATGCCGTCGCCGGCCACGTCACCGGCCAGATCCTGAGCGTCTCCGGCGGCTACTCCATGATCGGCTGAGGCGAGGCGACCCGACTTCCTTGACGCTTGCGGCCTCGGCGGGCGAGGCTCTGACGTGGGTGATCGAAACGTAGGCTGATCTCGCAAGGGAGCGTCCCATGTCCGACAAGGCCGACCGTTCGCTGGTCGATTCCGAACTCGTCGGCGAGCTCTGGCCGGCCGGAGAGCCCGGCCCGGACCCGGTCCTCTATGGTCACGCGGCGCTGGAGCCGAAGGGCGCCTTCGAGGTCCGCAGCCTGCAGACCTTCCGCCTGGTCTATACGGTCGGGCGCTACGGTCTCGACGATACCGGTGCGATCCGCGTCCTCTTTCGCGCTATGAGCGACACGGATCGGCTACAGACCACGGATCCCGGCGCCGACAATTATGTCACCGCAAGCACCTCCAGCGGTGTTCCGCTGCAAGTCGACTACAGCCACCACGGCGTCAGCGCCCGGCCGCGCTGGAAATGCCTGACGGTCCGGGTCCGGGGCGGCTATCTCAGGGAAGGCGACCGCATCGCCATCGTCTTCGGCGATACCTCGGCCGGCTCGCCCGGGATGCGGCTGCAGACCTTCGTCGAGTCCGCCTTCTAGTTCAAGGTCGCCGTCGACGTCTGCGCCGTCGGACATTTCGTGCCCATACCCGAAATCCCCTCGGTCCGGATCGTGCCCGGCGAGGCGGCGATTTGGCAAGCCGTGCTGCCCTCGCTCAGGCGGCCGGGCGAACGCTTTCAGCTCGGCCTCAAGGCGGAGGACAAGTGGGGCAATCCGACAGATCGCGCCCAGGCTCACTTTAGCTTCGAGACGACGTTGCCGGTCGCCGGCTTGCCCGAGAGCTACGACTACCCGCTCGGCCAAAAGTCAGCCCTGTTCGAGGGCTTGTCGGTGGCCGAGGCCGGTATCCTGCGTATCGCCGTCCGGGACGAGGCGGGCGCGATCGTCGCCCGCTCGCACCCCTTGGTGGTTCGCGCGGGTCGCCACGGTGGCTACTGGGGCGACTTGCACGGCCAGAGCGGTGAATCCATCGGCGTGACCACGGCGCGCGAATATTTCGATTTCGCCCGCGACCTGGCCTTTCTCGACCTGACCAGTCACCAGGCCAACGATTTCCAGGTCAACAACGCCTTCTGGGCCTACCTGAACGAATTGACGGCGGCGTATCTCGAGGAGGGCCGCTTCGTCACCTTCCCGGGCTACGAATGGTCGGGCAATACCGCGGTCGGCGGCGATCGCAACGTCTATTTCCGCACCGAAGGGCGGCAGATTCGGCGCTCCAGCCACGCCCTGATCAGCGATCGCAGCGACATCGACACCGATGCGCCCGACGCGAACCGCCTCTTCACCGATTTGGCCGAGGAAGACTGCGTCGTCTACGCCCATGTCGGCGGCCGCTACGCCGATATCGGCTATGCGCACGATGCCAGGCTCGAGACCGCGATGGAGATCCATTCCGCCTGGGGCACCTTCGAATGGCTGCTGACGGACGGCTTTCCGCTCGGCCACAGAAGTGGTGTCGTCTGCAACTCGGATGGCCACAAGGGGCGCCCCGGCGCCAGCTACCCCGGCGCTTCGACGTTCGGCGTCTATGGCGGATTGACCTGTTTCCTGGCCGAGGAATTGAACCGTGACGCCATCTTCGAGTGTCTGCGCCGGCGTCATCACTACGGCACCACCGGTACCCGGCTGCATCTCGATGTCCGGGCCGTTTTTCCGACCACGGGCCGTCTCTTCGAGCGCGATCCGAAGATCTATCCCGGCACCGCCGCGAGCGAAGCCGGCGAGGTGATGATGGGCGATATCGCCCAGACCGACGATGCGGCGGTAACGCTTCGCCTCGAAGTGATCGCACAATCGCCGATCGAGCGGATCGAGGTCCGCAACGGTAACGAGACGATCCGAACCATCCGCGCCTACGGGCCGGAGGATTTGGGCGAGCGTATCCGAGTGCTCTGGAGCGGCGCCGAGTATCGGGGCCGTGGCCGTGACACCAACTGGAAAGGCCGGGCCCGTTTCGCCGGCCGGACGATTCGGCGGATCGCCAAGATCAACGCCTGGAACCCCGAGCGGCAGTTGGAGCGGCAAGCCCCGGACACCGTGGTCTGGGACGCTATCACCACCGGCAACTTCGGCGGCTTCGACGCCTGGCTGGACGAGGCCGGCGGCGGGGTGCTGGAGATCGTCACCAACCTCGGCGAACTGAACCTGCCGTTGGCCGAGATCAGCCTCGAGGACGTGGTGCTGGAGGCCGGCGGCTTGGAACTCCGGCTTCGCGTCTTCCGCCTGCCCGAGGAAAACCCGCACCGCAAAATCATCGCTGAAATCGAGGTGCCCTTGGCGCCCGCCGGCGACAACCCGATATGGGTCTCGGTCACCACGGAGGACGGCTTCCAGGCCTGGAGCAGTCCGATCTTCCTGTTCCGACAGGCCGAATGACGAGAATTCAAGCGGCCTCGGGCGGGCGGAGGTCTCCGGCGGTACTCAAGCGGTCTCGAAATCCGGATGCTCCGCCGAGGCGCGCAGGCCCCGCACATGGTAGGTGATCAGGGCCCGCAGCAGGCCATCGACGGATTCCGCTTGCGCCAGCTTTCCTACACCGGCCAGAGCACTGATCCCTTGCGTTGCGGACCACAAGACACGCGCGGAATGGTCCCGCTGTTTATGCTCGTTTGCGGCAAAGAGTGGTGTCAGAGCCTTCGAGACGAGGCCCAGCAACCGCTGCACCCTCTCGTAGTACCAATCCGGCAGCTTTCGCCCCTCTGGCATGTTGTGCTCGAACAGCACGTTCCAAAGCCTGGGATGGGACCGGACGAAGCCGATATAGGCGCGGGCGATTTCGAGGACGCCGGTCTCCGGGTCCCCGTTCGGCGGCAAGTCCCGTAAGACGTCGTATAATTCATCGAGTGTGCGCGCGTTGAGCTGCACCACGATATCGTCCAGGTCCTTGAAAACGTTGTAGAGCGTGCCCGGTGAATAGCCGATCTCAGCCGCGATGTTGCGGGCGGTCAATCCTTTCGTGCCCTGCGCCACCGCAAGGGCTCGCGCGGCGAGCAGGGCCATTTCCCGAAGCTCGCCGGGTGAGTGCTCATGTCGTGGCGCCATCTTTCGCTCCCTTCCAAACGGGTGGAGAGACTACCTGAAAAAAAACACTTGAACAATGTTCAGTTAAGTGACAAAGTTAATCTGAACATTGTTTAGTAACCTCTCCATAAATGTTGCGTTGGCGTTCTTTGACGGCAACTCGTACGCGTCGTAGCCAGTGCTCGGAGATAGGCGGCGTGTTCGTCGCGCGTTTGACGGCTCGTCGCTATTCAAGATCCGACCTCGGCCGTGGAGTTGCCCAACCTCGGACCGAAGGAGCATTCGAGATGCGAAAACTTTCCGTGATCATCCTGACGACCCTCCTGGTAACCGGCTGCGTCGCGCACCGTGCGGGGGAGCCTAGTCCCGCCCAAGGCTTGGGCCAGGCGCTCGGATACCTGATCTTCTCGCCGGTCTTGGTTCTCGCCGGCCTGTTCGAGGGCATCGCCACGGCGCCCTACCTCGTCGACGCCGACCTCCACGACATGAACCGCGAGATGGAGAAGGCCAATACCAACGTAACCTTGGACGAAACCTACCAGTACGCCTATGGCCGGCGGCTGGACACGGTGCCGAAGAGCGGCAGCACCGGCAAGGTCTTCCGGCATATGAGCGAGGCGACCGAGCATTTCCAAAACGTGCTCAGGGGCTATGGCGTGGACGACTACGACCGCTACCTGTTGACGGCGGTGCGTTCGGCCGACCGAGCGGGCTATACGCTCTACGGCCTGGTCTATCGACCGGAGACGCGGGTCCGCGTAGCCGACCGCAATGGCCGCGCTCGAACCCTATCCCCGCGTGACCACGCCTACTACAGGCCCATGAGCGCGATGCCGGCGGCCGCCCCCTCGATGTGGTGCTCGACTGGGCTGGGGTGCCGCGGACCACCATCAAAACCCAGAAGGGCCAGGCGATTTTGATGACGCTGGCCGCCAACTCGGTGCTCATCAACCGCCGCAGCGACGGCTATTGGGAGATCGAGAGGCGTTGGCTCGACGGCGACTACGAGCGCATCGTCGCCGAGCGCAAGGCGCAGCTCGACCGGCGGATGGCGCCGACGAGTTGATGCGAGAGCCGAAATCGCTACTCTCGGGTCTCGGAGCCGGTACGCCACTCGAGGGTTTCGGCTCCTTTCGCCAGCAACGTGTCGAGGGGGCATTTGGAACATGTCGAGCAGCAACGGTGAACGCCGCACGCCGGCTTCGTACGGTCTTGTCGAAGGTTTCGAATTTCCCGCACGGCGCTTTGCCATCGGCCGGGATTTCCAGGTGGCGAAACTCGAATGCTGCGGCATCGCGCCCGCCCTCTATGGCGATCGGCTCGACATCACGCTGCTCGGCTTTCCGGTCTTGGAGGCGATGCTGGAATCCGGGCTGGAACTGACCGGCATGGTCCACATGTTCCAGCGCTTCCGGCAGAGCCGGCCGCTCGGTCTCGACACGCCGCTGTCGCAGACCGGGCGGATCACCCGAATCGAGCCGCATGCGAAAGGCCACGTCATCCGTAGCGCCTTCGACTTCGAAGCCGAGGACGGCGGCCGGCCGCTGTCGATCGAGCGCGCCAGCCTGTTGCCGGGCCCGGCCCCCGACGGCGCCCCTGGCGGTGCCGCCGACCGGCCGGCGGATACGATCGAGAGCTTCACTGCCCTCTCCTCGACCCGGCTCATCCCCGAGCTGGTGGCGCGTTACACCGACGAGGCCGGCAACCTGATCCATTCCGACCCCGAAGTGGCCCGTCAGTACGGCTTCCGGGCGCCGATCGCGGCCGGGTTGATGGGCGTGCAGCTGTTGCTCGCGGCGCTGGTCGACGGTGCGCCGCCCGAGGCCCTCGACATCTCGATCTGGTTCAAGCGGCCGATGTTCTGGGACGATCGCCTGACCGTCCTGGCGAAGCGGCAGGGCGGCCAGATCACAGATCTCAGGCTGCAGAACGACGAGGGCAAGGCGACCAGCCTGGCCCGGATCGACGCGATCACCCGGCCTCGGGCCTGAGCCGGCCGCGACGGACGCCATGGGCGGCAACGGTGGCCAGCAAACCGCCGATGCCCAGCACCGCGAAGGCCCAGCCCCAGACTGTAGGCGTGGCACCCGCCGGGTTGCTGGCGTCGATCACCATGCCGAAGACCAGTGGTGCCAGGGCGCCAGAGGCGAAACCGAGAACGCCGCGCAGCGCCAGCGTCGAGCCGAGAAAGGCCGGGCGCGAGACCTCGGTCAACGCCGTCGACAGCACCGGCGAATCGCCGAGTGCCGTGAAAGCGTAAATCGCCCCGACCAGGACGACGAGCAGGATCGGCCAGGCCACCATCCAGCCGATCGCGAACGAGCAGGCGGCGCTGGCGGCGGCCAGGCTCAAGAGCACGACGCGACGGCCGAGCCGATCGGAGAGCTGGCCCATCGACGAGGCGGCCAGGAAGCCGACGACGTGAAAGCCGGCCGCGAGATAGGCGCCGCCCGCCACCGCCTCGATCGAACCGGCCCCGCCGATAGCGATTGCGGCGGCGAGAAAAGCCGGCATCCAGGCCCACATGCCCAACAGTTCCCAGTTGTGACAGGTATAGCCGGCGATCAGCCGCACTGCCGGGCGATTGCGCGCCAGCTGGGTGCGGAAGCTGTGCTCGCGGGCCCGCGCGTGCACCACGTTCGGCGTCTTGCGGAGCGATACCAGCGCCAGGGCGGCGCCGGCGACGGTGCCGAAGGCGGTGACCAGAAAGGCCAAGCGATAGCCGCCCAGCGCCAGCATCTCGCCCGACAGCACCAGCGAGAGGGCATAGCCGATCGAGGTGCTGGCGATCAGCCAGCCGACCGCGCCGCCGCGCCGTTCGGGCGGATAGCGGTCCGATATCAGCATGATCGCCGGGTAGTAGGTGCCGCCCTGGGAGAGCGCCACCAGCGTGAAGAGGGCAAGGCCGCTTTCGTACGAACGGGCGAAGAAGGCGAAGGCAAGCGCGGTGACGGCGGCGAGGCCGGCGGAGATCTGAAAGACCCGGAAGCCGCCGATCCGATCCGCCAGCCAGGAGAAAAAGGCGAGCGAGATCAAGTAGCCGAAATGAAAGCCGCCGGCGACCGAGCCCGCCTGGGTCGCCGACATCCGCCATTCCTCCATCAACACCGGCATCGCGGCGGCATAGGTCATGAAGACCAGCGTCATCAGCATGCGCGAGGCCGCCACGGAAAGCAGCCATCGGTCACGGAGCAACGATCCAGGCATGCGTTTCCTTCCTCGCCCGCAGGCTGAATTAGCAGGCGATGATGAGCGGAGCGGTGGGTCCTTGGCAATCCCCGGCCACGCATCGATGCTTGATAATCTACCAAAATGGAATATGATTTATCCTTGCACGGTGCCGGGTCGGTGCGGCTCAATGTCGCGTCGGCGATGTCGGCGGCTCGGGCATAATGCGACGGAAGTGGGACAGTGTCCTGCAGCCCGGGGGACGGAGGTTCGTGGTGGCCAAGAAGATGCGCGAAACCAAATTTCTGGACCAGCTCGAGGACGGGCCCTGGCCGAGCTTCGTCACCGGCCTGAAGCGTTTGGCGGCGGACGAAGAGAAACCCTATGCGGCGATGATGGGGGACCTCGTCGGCCAATTGGAGCATTCCTACGAAACCCGGCGCGGCTACTGGAAGGGCGGCACGATCTCCGTCTACGGCTACGGCGGCGGCGTCATCCCGCGCTTCTCGGAGGTGGCGGAGGACTATCCGGAATCCTCCGAGTTCCACACCCTTCGGGTTCAGCCGCCGGCCGGCATGCATTATTCGACCGAGCTGTTGCGGCAGATCTGCGATATCTGGGAGCGCCACGGCTCCGGCCTGATCGCGCTGCATGGGCAGAGCGGCGATATCATGTTCCAGGGCTGCACCAGCGAGAACGTGCGGAAGGCCTTCGACGAGCTGAACGCGATCGGCCTCGATCTCGGCGGCGCCGGGCCGGCCTTGCGGACCGCGATGAGTTGCGTCGGTCATGCGCGCTGCGAGCAGTCCTGCTACGACGAGGTCCGCGCCCACCGCACCGTGATCAACGCCTTCCTGGACGAGATGCACCGCCCGGCGCTGCCCTATAAGTTCAAGTTCAAGTTCTCCGGCTGTGCCAACGATTGCGTCAACGCCATCCAGCGAGCCGACTTCGCGGTGATCGGCACCTGGCGCGACGCGATCAAGGTCGACCAGGCTGAAGTCAAGAAATACGTCGGCGAGGCGGGCCGCAAATACGCCATCGACAACGTCATCACCCGCTGTCCGACCAACGCCCTCAGTCTCAACGACGACGATACCTTGGATATCGACAACGGGAGTTGCGTGCGCTGCATGCACTGCATCAACGTCATGACCAAGGCGCTGTCGCCCGGCGACGACCGGGGCGTCACCATCCTGATGGGCGGCAAGCGGGCGCTCAAGATCGGCGATTTGATGGGTACCGTGATCGTCCCCTTCATGAAGCTGGAGTCGGACGAGGACTTCGAGGCCCTGGAGGCGCTGGGCGAGCGCGTCATCGAGTTCTTCGCCGAGAACGCGCTGGAGCACGAACGGATCGGCGAGACCATCGATCGCATCGGTCTGCCGGACTTCTTGGAAGGCATCGGCGTCGAGGTCGATCCCAACATGGTCGCCCATCCGCGAACCAATCCCTATGTGCGGACCGACGACTGGGACGAGGAAGCGGCGAAATGGCGGCGGCGACAGAGCGCCGGCGAAACTTGATTCTGGATCGCGGAGCGACCAGGGACGAGATAGGTGTAGGGAAGGTTTGATGGCGAAAGAGAAGAAAGCGAAGAAAGCGCCGCCGCGACGCCCGGTCGAGACCGGCGTCCCCGACCCTTTCCCCTACATGCACCCGGTGTTGAAGCGGAACTACGGCAACTGGGCCTGGCACGACCGCCCGCGCCCGGGCGTGCTGCACCACGTCGCCCACGACGGCGACGAGGTCTGGACCGTGCGTGCCGGCACCCAGCGGCAGCTCGACGTCCATACCATCCGCAAGCTCTGCGACATCGCCGATACCTATGCCGAAAGCCACGTCCGCTTCACCTCGCGCTCCAACATCGAGTTCATGGTGAGCCGGTTCGAGATGGTGGCACCACTGGTCGAGCAGCTGGTCGCCGCGGGCTTTCCCGTCGGCGGCACTGGCAACTCGGT
>PVBE010721168.1_pt1 | contig 58674 bp, 50 predicted proteins | sample 1631181 | NCBI WGS metagenome assembly PVBE01 (sample SAMN08397723, study PRJNA350692) | Marine metagenome, whole genome shotgun sequencing project. | isolation source: water | place: Pacific Ocean | collected 2012-04
AATGAATAATGCTATTTACCGCAGTGGTAATTTACACAATGTACTTCAGGCTGATGTGAACAGTGTTGAAGAGGCAGAAATTATTTTTGGACCTGGCACTAACATTTATGGAAGTGATGCACTTGGAGGAGTTATTGATATACATACAATTGTTCCTACATTTTCTTCTGGTGATAAAATGATTGGTTCAGGGCATGCTTTAGCACGAATAGCGTCCGCAGATTTTGAGAGAACTTTAAATGCAAATTTTAATCTATCTAATAATAAGTGGGCCTTAGGGGCGAATATATCATATAGTAAATTTGATGATTTACGTATGGGTAGCATGCATAATAGCTACAATCTTAGGAATGAATATGTGGATGTTATAGATGGTATTGATACAATAATGAACAATTCCAATCCTGAAGTACAACGTTTCTCTGGCTATGACCAAATAAGTATGATAACAAAAGTTAAACATAGGTTTAGTGAAAAAATAACTTGGGCTTACAGCTTGTATCTTACAACAACCTCTGCAGTACCAAGGTATGATAGACTGTTGCAATATTCAGATGATATACTTAAGTATGCAGAGTGGAATTATGAACCACAGCAATGGATAATGAATAGGTTATCGCTAAATATGCAAAATAACGCATCATGGTATGATAATGCTGTTTTCACTTTTGGATATCAGAATGTTAAAGAAGGCAGATCCGATAGAAGATATAAAAACGACTGGTTGCAAAAACGGGAAGAACAGGTAGATATTTTTTCAATTAATGTGGATTTTGATAAAGTCTTAACCATTGGCAATTATATTTATTATGGAATTGAACTTGTTTACAATGATGTTCAGTCGCAAGGGGTTAAGGAAAATATTAGAAATCAGGAAAGAATAGCTATATCAAGTCGATATCCTGATGGTGGGACAAAATTTTTTCAGTCGGGCGCGTATTTAAGTTACAAAAGAAATTTCAGTAATATCCCTTTAACATTATTAACCGGAATTAGGTTTTCCTATATAAGTTTGAATTCAAAATTTAATGATACTACCTACTATCATTTGCCATATTCCGATATTAGAATTAACAACGGGGCAATAACGGGCAGTGCAGGAATTGTTTATCATCCGGATGGATGGCAATTTAACATAAACCTATCTTCTGGATTTCGTGCTCCTAATTTAGATGATGTAGCAAAAATATTTGATTCGGAACCAGGTAATGTTGTAGTCCCAAATAAGAATTTAAAACCTGAATATCTGTACAATCTGGATGTAGGTATAATCAAAAAATTCAATGGAGTTGCCAAACTTGAGCTAACTGCTTTTTATTCATACCTTGTTAATGCAATGGTAAGGAGAGATTTTACCTTAAACGGACATGATTCTATTATGTACGATGGCGAATTAAGTCGTGTACAAGCTATTGTTAATACCGGCAGTGCACAAATTTACGGAGCAAGTATTATATTTGATATTAAAATATTTCAAAACCTTGCTGTAAAAACGATATTAACAACAATTAAGGGTGAAGACGATTCAGGAGAACCACTTCGACATGCACCACCTTTATATGGTGAAACTAAGATTACTTTTGAGAAAAACAAATTGAAAATGGCTGTTGGAGTTGATTATAATGCAGAAATTGGTTTTAGCAACTTAGCCCCAAGCGAAAGGGATAAAGCGTATTTATATGCTACGGATGCTAATGGGAAACCTTATTCACCTGGTTGGTGGACTTTAAACTTTATGGGAAGTTATGCATTTAATGAAAAATTTATTACATCTTTTGGGTTAGACAATATTCTGGATTATAGATATAGGACGTATTCATCAGGAATAACTGCTCCTGGAAGAAATTTTCTAATTGCTTTTAGATATAGCTTCTAATAGGCACCGTTTCTAAATAACCATTCATTTTACAGGATTCAAAGTCGATCCTAAAAATTCCAGTCAATTCAGCTAATTGATCGTTTAACACGCATTATCAAAAGGATAAAGTTTCTTTATGAAGTGAGCATTAGGCCACTATTAACTAGCTATTATTTTTAAGTATAAATATTAATAGTGCAAAACGATCGCTAAAGATTCAGTTATGCTTATAATTTAAGCTAGTATACTCTCTGAAAATTTGACGCAGAATTATTTATCAAATAAGTGTAATTACACCGCCATTTAACAATAACAATTTTTCATTAATAGAAAATATTAATAATTTTTGTTATATTTGGCACATAAGAAAACCTAACTCTCTAATTATGAATTTAACACCCAGTAAATTCAAGAACTTTTCATTCATCTTTTTTGTATTCGTTTTGTTAAACTCCTGTTCGCAGAAGGATAATTGTGTTAATTTTATTATTCCACCGAGCCTTACCAACAATCCTTCATTCGATGTAATTTGCACTAATGATAGACCATTAATAACTTTTTTTAACACAAAGTGTGGTGTTGAACCAATAATGTACACTATTCAAATAGCATCGGATAAGCAATTTACTGATATTCTAATTGAATACAATAACGTTAAAGCTAAAACTGAACTTATTACTTCTAAACTTCTGGAAGAAAAAGATAGATTACCCATTGACAAACAATATTATTACTGGAGGGTAAAAGCTACTGACAAACTCGGGAATGAAAGTAGTTGGACATCATCAAGATTTTATTTAGATACTAAATCAGATGATCATTTTATGAACCTCAAAAGAGTAAAAGTTGATTTAGTAGCAGTATCAAATGGAGCCAATACAGAGAATATTATTGATTTAACTGATATAGGAAATACAACACATTGGGAACCACCGCCACCGTATAAAACCCATCCATGGGTAGAATTCACGTTTCCAGAACCAACAGAATTTAGTAGGATATGGATGCTTTCGAACCCTAATTCGAAAGAAGGATGGTTAACTGACTTTTATTGGATGAGCAGTTTAGATGGGAAAAACTGGACTAAGATCGAAGAAACTGTAACTACTGATAATCATACGTTTAGAAACATAATTGATTTTACACCTGTCTCCGCAAAGTACCTAAAGTTAATAATTAATGATTTTTACGGGTATGCTCCACAAGTATATACTGCAGTTTTTTATTCTCCAGGAAGTCCTGAACCACCCATTGTACCTGATGATGATTATGTACTATTAGTAGGAGATCAGTATAATGGCTTTACTTTTACTCAACTGGCAGAATTTGTAGAGGGACTTGATCTTAACCTGAAAACAGTTACAATACCTCATTACGAAATATCCCTAGACATTTTGGAGTCGTTAAACCCACAACCGGTTGCAATTATATTTAGTGGTAATAATGCAAACTATCCAAATCTTCCAATGTATGAGTTTAATGGTGGATTTGAGATCGTTAGAAACAGTGATATACCTATTCTGGGAATATGTGCAGGCCATCAATTAGAAGTAATGGCATACGGATATACTTATGCACATAGTACAGGCTGGTTTGATAATACAATTTTAAATATTGAAACGGAAGTGGTACCTGACTCAATAGAAATTATTAAGAAGTCGCCTGTTTTTAAAAATATACCAAATCCATTTTTTGGTGTTGAGATTCATAGTTGGGCAACTGCAGAAGAAGTATTTTCAATAATAGGTTTTGAGTTACTTGCAAAATCTTCATATGTTCAGGTACAGAAGATAAAAGGTAGAATGGTATTTGGAGAACAGTTTCATGCTGAAGTGGATATAAGTGCAAATCAGGGGAAGCCAATGATTTATAATTTTTTGTCATTAGCTTTAAACCATAAGAATAATACAAATATTAATAACTAAAATAATAAAGATGAAAAATTCTACTTCTAGTAAACATTATTTAAGTGTATTCAGCTTAGCCATGTTAAGTGTAGCTGCTGTTATGAGTTTGAGAGGATTACCTATGATGGCAAAAGAAGGCCTGTCAATGATATTTTATATACTATTTTCATCACTTTTGTTCTTAATACCTGTTTCATTGGTGTCAGCTGAATTAGCAACTGGATGGCCTAAATCTGGAGGAGTTTATCGTTGGGTAAAGGAAGCATTTGGGTCAAATACGGGGTTTATTGCTATATGGCTCCAGTGGTTGCAAAATGTAATATGGTACCCAACGGTTCTGTCTTTTGCAGCAGCAGGTTTGTCTTACTTGTTTCTTGACCAATCACTTGCTAATAACAAGTTCTTCAATTTTGCAGTTATATTAATTGTTTATTGGGGTGCAACATTTGCAAGTTTTAAAGGTATGAAGACGGCTGGTAAAATTGCAACTTATGGAGTTATTGGAGGAACATTATTCCCAGGAGTACTTATTATAGTATTAGGAATATTATGGGTAGTGATGGGTAATAATCTTGAGTTCATTCAAGCAGGTCAGGCTTTGAATTTCCTTCCCAATTTTTCAAGTTTTAACAGTCTTGCATTTTTGGCCGGTATAGTTTTGCTGTTTGCCGGTATGGAAGTAGGAGCAGTTCATGTGACTGAGCTTAAAAAACCCACAACACAATTTCCATCAGCAATTTTCACTGCAATGTTTATTATCATAATTATATTTACTTTAGGTTCATTATCTATTGCGGCAGTTATTCCAGCATCTGGTATCGACCTTACTGCTGGTATAATGCAAGGACTTAAAGAGTTACTAGATAAATTCAGTATTGGATGGTTATTACCGGTTATGGGGTTTTTAATTGCCTTTGGAGCAGTTGGAGGAGTTCTTGCATGGATCGTTGGACCTAGTAAAGGATTACTGGCAACTGCAGTAGATGGCGACTTGCCTCCTTTCATGGCAAAAACAAATAAAAATGGAGTTCAACAAAACATTCTCCTTATTCAAGGATTAATAGTTACATCTCTTTCTTTTGTGTTCTTGATTATGCCAACTGTAAGTAGCGCCTTTTTTATATTGTCTATATTAACGGTATCTCCATACTTGATAATGTATTTCTTACTCTTTGTTTCTGCTATTAAACTTCGTTATACGCGTCCTAATGTCGAAAGAGCTTTCAAACTGCCTTGGGGTAATTTTGGGATGTGGCTTATTGCTGGAGTCGGGATATTAGCCGTCATATTTGCTTTCTTTATAGGATTTTTCCCTCCCGAACAACTCCAAGTAGGAAACCCTACGTTTTATGTGTCGTTTCTAATAGGTGGAGTTATAGTTTTTGTTGGAATTCCTATAATTATAAATATGATTAAGAAACCTGAGTGGAAAACAGAAAATAAAGATTAATTTTTAAAAATAATAACTATGCCACTGCATGAGAAAAACACAGTAAGAGAATCGTTAATTGACGATGTATTTGCTTCCGAAGATCTGTCAATAATTCTCCCGAAATATAAATTTCCTTCTAAAGAGCAAAATCCTAGTCATGCCTATCAGGTAGTTCATGACGAATTAATGCTGGATGGAAATTCGCGTCAAAATCTTGCAACATTTTGTTCAACATGGATGGAAGAGCAGGTACACAAATTAATGGATGAATCGGTCGATAAAAACATGATCGACAAAGATGAATATCCACAAACTGCAGAAATTGAAAGCCGATGTGTACATATGCTTGCCGATTTATGGAATTCACCTACGGCAGCAAACACAACAGGCTGTTCTACTACCGGATCAAGTGAAGCGGCAATGCTTGGAGGAATGGCTATGAAATGGCGTTGGCGCGATAAAATGAGAAAAGCAGGAAAGCCTACTGATAAACCCAACATGGTTTGCGGACCGGTTCAAATATGTTGGCATAAGTTTGCTCGATATTGGGATATTGAAATTCGTGAAGTTCCTATGGATGAAGGCAGATTGATTATGAATGCCGATGAAGCCATAAAAAGATGTGATGAAAATACAATTGGCGTAGTTCCAACTCTTGGCGTTACATATTCTGGCCAGTACGAACCTGTCAAGGATATATCTGATGCACTGGATAAACTACAACAAGAAACGGGACTTGATATTCCTCTTCATGTTGATGGTGCCAGTGGAGGCTTTTTAGCACCTTTTATCGACCCTGAATTGCTTTGGGATTTTAGACTTCCCCGTGTAAAATCAATAAACGCATCAGGACACAAATATGGATTATCACCACTAGGTGTGGGCTGGGTTGTTTGGCGTGACAAAGAAGATCTGCCAGAAGATTTAATTTTCAAGGTAAACTACCTTGGTGGCGAAATGGATACTTTTGCGCTTAACTTTTCACGCCCTGCAGGACAGATAATTGCTCAGTACTATAATTTTTTAAGACTTGGAAAGGAAGGCTATCGAAGAATACAACAGGCTTGTTATGATACGGCAGTTCATATGGGTAACGAAATTGATAAACTGGGTCCTTTTGAAGTAATTTATAATGGTAAAGATGGTATACCTGCGTTATTGTGGAAATTAAAAGAAGGAGTTGATCACGGATTTACATTGTTCGATCTTTCAGATAGACTTAGGACCCGTGGATGGCAGGCTCCGGCATATTCTCTTCCTCCAAATATTGTAGATGTTGTTGTCATGAGAATTATGGTAAGACATGGGGTTAGTCGCGATTTGACTGATCTGTTTGTTGAAGATGTTAAACGAAGCTTAGAATACTTCAAAGCCCATAAAGTTACAACTCCAATTAGTGAGAAAGAAGGTGGTGGATTCCATCATTATCATTAACATCTCTTTTTTGAAAGCAAGACAAATGGTAAAGCAATATTAATAATATGTTAATTTGGCTCACTATTTTGTTTGTTATATCCTTTAAATCGATATGGTCGTAAGATGGTAAGAAGAAGTAAAGGAAGTATTATTCCATCTACCCTTGCACTAGCAATTATTTTGAGTTTTGTAGTGTACCTACTAGCGCTGATATTTACCTCGCAAAATGTTGAGGGCATTTATCCTTTACAGCTTCTGAACTACTACCAGAAAGGATTCTGGGATTTGCTGGCATTTGCAATGCAAATGATGCTCATACTTGTTCTGGGAAATGTGCTGGCATTAACTCCAATTTTTCAAAAGCTAATAAGAGTTATTCTTTCAAAGATAAATAATGGTACAATAGCCATATTGCTTACAGCTATCTTCAGCCTGTTATTATCATATTTTAATTGGGGTTTAGGTTTGATCTTTAGTGCGTTACTTGCTCGATCGATTGCAGAAAGAGCCAGGCAGGCTTCTATGAGTCTCAATTATCCTTTGTTAGTAGCTGCAGCATACTCCGGGATGATGGTGTGGCATGGTGGTTTGAGTGGATCAGCTCCTCTAACTGTAGCTGAAAGCAATCATTTTCTAACAGGATTGATGGGTGTAATCCCAGTTAGTGAAACTATTTTTTCGAGTATGAATATAACTCTATATGCTGCTTTCTTAGTGCTTATCCCATCAACATTTCTCCTACTTTCAAGGATAAAGGCAAACAACTTTACAGATCAATTAGATTTACCTGAAGCAGCACCAATCTTACTTTCTCAAAGTAGAAGGCAATATTTGGGTTTTGCGCTAGGAATTGTCATAGCCTTTATATCTGTCTACCAGTTTTATTTATATGGTTTGTCTGCTTTAAATATCAATTTAATCAACTTTATTTTACTATCGTTGGGCCTAATATTGTATGCTAATATTGAACAATTTATGAAAGCTGTAACTTCCGCCATCTCTTCATCAAGCGGAATCATGATTCAGTTTCCAATTTATGCTGGAATCATGGGATTAATGAAATGTTCCGGATTGGCAGATGTGTTTACGCAAAGCCTAATATCTGTTTCTTCTCCTATAGCCCTGCCAATTTATGGATTTTTAAGTGCAGCTGTCATAAATTTCTTTGTGCCAAGTGGTGGTGGACAATGGGCAGTACAGGGTCCTATTTTGGTAGAAGCTGCCCAACAGCTGGGTGTTTCAGTTCCAAAAACAATTATGGGACTTGCTTATGGTGATCAGCTTACTAATATGATTCAACCTTTTTGGGCCATTCCGCTACTCGCAATTACTGGTGTTAAAGCCAAGTCAATCTTACCTTATACTTTTGTAATTATGATTGTGGGCGGTATCGCTTCTGTTATTGCACTTTATATATTTTGATGCTTTCGAAATTAGTCCAATAAACAATAAATCCCAATAAAAACTAAATTTGCAACATTAAGTAAAAACGGAAAAAATGGAACTCAAAATAATTTCATGGAATGTTAATGGGATACGGGCTCTTCAAAAGAAGGGTCTTAACGAAATAGTTGATAGCCTTAATACTGACATTCTTTGTATTCAAGAAACTAAAGCACAAGATGATCAGGTGAATACTGTTCTATTCGATTCAGGATTTCATTTTACAAGTAACTCTGCTGTTAGAAAAGGATATTCTGGAACTGCAATATTAAGTAAATCACAACCCCAAAGGATTGTAGCAGATATTGGAATTGAAGAGCATGATCAGGAAGGACGAGTGTTAACAGCCGAATACAATGAATTTTATCTTGTTAATGTTTACGTGCCAAACTCTGGTTCCGAATTAGTTCGTCTTGATTACAGAAAAAATTGGGATGCTGATCTTCTTTCATACTTAAAGGCATTGGAAGAAACAAAACCGGTCATCTTATGCGGTGACTTAAATGTAGCTCATCAGCCAATCGATCTTGCAAATCCGAAAAGTAATTACAATAAAACAGCAGGATATACACAGGTTGAAATTGATGGTTTCAACAATATTATAAGCAGCGGATTTGTTGACACTTTTCGGATGAAATATCCCACAAAGATTGCTTATAGTTGGTGGAGTTACCGATTTAATGCAAGAGCAAGGAACATTGGCTGGAGGATTGATTATTTTTTAGTAAGTCCGGATATTGTAAAAAATGTAACTGATGCTTTTATACTACCTGATGTTATCGGTTCCGACCACTGCCCTGTGGGGATTGGCCTCAAATTCTAATTGAATTGTTATTTAGAATCATTTTTAATTACCTTTGCAAATTCGAAATTTTTAGCATATTTACTGATAAACCTGACTATATTCGATCGAAATTTTTTTAGCTGAAAGTTTTGAAAAGGAACGTTCAAGTTGATACTGGAGTCTGTAGAATCGATATGTAATTGAACCGTTAAAGCTTAATAACTATTAATACATTGAAAAAATTAACTAGTCTGACGGATGTCAATAATTTGACAAAGGAAGAAGTGTTAAGCGACTATCGAATTGCAAACGAAAGTCGTCAGGCAAGTTTATTGGGAAGACGTGAAGTATTAACAGGTAAAGCAAAATTTGGAATTTTTGGTGATGGGAAAGAAATCCCACAGCTTGCAATGGCCCGGGCCTTTAAAAACGGAGATTGGCGTTCTGGGTACTACCGCGATCAAACTTTTATGCTTGCAACTGGAATGATGACATTAGAAGAAGTTTTTTCACAGTTGTATGGTGATACAGACCCTAATGCAAACCGAGCCAATGGTGGCCGTTTAATGAATAACCATTTTGCAACTCGAAGCCTAGATGAAAATGGGAATTGGCTTAATTTAGTAGTACAAAAGAATTCTTCAGCAGACTCTTCACCCACTGCCAGTCAAATGCCTCGTTTATTGGGACTTGCACTTGCTTCTAAACAGTTTAAACAAAATAAGGAGCTTAACGAATTTAAGGATTTTAGTAATAAAGGAAATGAAGTTGCATTCGGCACAATTGGCGATGCTTCTACCTCAGAAGGCCATTTCTTTGAAAATATAAATGCAGCAGGTGTAATGCAGGTTCCTATGGCAATATCCATATGGGATGATGGTTGGGGTATTTCCGTGCCTAATAAACAACAAACAACAAAAAGTAATATTAGCGAAATCCTTTCTGGCTTTGAAAAACTAAAAGGCACTAATGGTTTTTATATATTTAGAGGAAAATGTTATGATTACGCATCATTAGTTGATTTATACAGTCAAGGGATTGCACTTTGTCGAAAGGAACACACGCCTGTGTTATTTCATATTCGCGAATGTACGCAGCCACAAGGTCATTCAACATCAGGATCACACGAAAGGTATAAAACGAAAGAACAACTAATACATGAAAAAGAAATTGATTGTATTGTTAAAATGCGTCAATGGATTATCAATGAAGCTATTGCATCTGAATCTGAGCTTGATGAAATTGAAAACGAAGCTACAAAAAGAGCACGTCAAGCCAGAAAGAATGCTTGGAATAATTACTTAAAACCTATAATATCCAAAAAAGAAGAGTTCCTGAATCTTGTTGATATTACAACATGTAATTGTACAGAAAAAAGTGAAATAGAGGCTATCAAACAAGAGTTAATAAAAATTGGTGAACCAATCTATAAAGATATAATATCTTCAGCAAAGAAAATTCTACGACTTATTTGTGATAGTTGCAGTAATCCTCATAACTCACTAAAAATTAATGTTACAAATTGGTTGAAGAAAGAAATGGATATCAACGAGCGCCGATACAGTTCACATCTATATAGTGAGTCGAAACTATCAGCATTAAATATTACTAGTATTGAACCAGTATATTCTAATGATTCTAAATATGTGCCGGGCAGAGAAATACTTAGAGACAATTTTGATTATATCTTTAACAACAACCCATTAGTAGTTGCATTTGGCGAGGATGTTGGACTCATTGGTGGAGTTAATCAGACTTACGAAGGGCTTCAGAAAAAATATGGTGAAAATAGAATATTCGATACCGGTATTCGTGAGGCGACTATAATAGGGCAGGGGCTTGGTATGGCATTAAGAGGACTTAGACCTATTGCCGAGATTCAGTATTTCGACTATTTACTGTATGGCTTACAAGTTCTTAGTGATGATCTGGCAACAACACATTACAGAACCAGAGGCGGACAAAAAGCACCAATGATTATTAGCACCCGAGGACATAGACTTGAAGGGATCTGGCACTCAGGTTCACCATTAAGTATGGTTATTAATTCGATTCGAGGAGTTCATGTTGCTGTTCCGCACAACATGACCCAGGCAGCAGGATTTTACAATACCTATCTTGAATCGGATCAACCAGTTTTAATCATTGAGCCTCTTAACGGTTATCGCTTACGCGAAAAAAAGCCAGATAATGTTGGGGAATTTAAAACACCTGTTGGTATTCCTAAAATATTGCAGGAAGGAAGTGATATTACGCTTGTTACATATGGGTCGTGTGTACGCATTGCTCAAGATGCAGTAGTACAGCTTAAAGATTTCAATATAAGTGTTGAGTTAATTGATGTACAAACCCTAATACCATTTGATATTAATCACATAATTGTATCATCAATAAGTAAAACAAACAAAGTGATCTTCTTTGATGAAGATGTGCCCGGCGGAGCTACAGCTTATATGTTACAAATTGTTATTGAAGGACATGGAGGTTATTATCATCTTGATGCTGAGCCTCATACAATAACTGCTAAACCTCACAGAGCAGCATATAGTACCGATGGCGATTATTTTTCTAACCCCAACGCAGAAGATGTGTTTGATGGAATTTATAATGTAATGCACGATTATAACCCGGAAAAATATCCTAAAATATTTTGATAGCTCAAGATAGCAGATAATGCTAATATTAGTTTTGTAAAGTCTCATAATGTCAAATGACTATCTTTGCATGATGCTTCGTCTTCTAACATATCTGTCATTAACCATTATTCTGGGTAGTGTTGCTTCTTGCTCGCGACAGAATAAAGAGACAAATAAGGAAACGAATCCCGATAGTTATTCTACAAGGCAAAATAATCATCTAATTAGTATCGATAAAAAGACCACATTTGATTTAAATTATAATAATTCAAGTGTCGATACTTCATTTATATACTCTGCTAAGGTTAGTAATAATGTAGGGAATAGAGTAAGCTATAGTATAAGTGAGATAGCTTCATTATCAACTAACGTTCCTCGAAAGACGTTTCCTGTCAACATTACCTACATTAATAATGATTATTACGTTGCAAACTCTCCCACAATCCTAAAAGTAGTTTTTGACAACGATATTTTTAATAACACGGATTATTATTACACAAATGGAGTTCAGATCGAGCTTGTAACACCACTTGCAAAACGATCGCCACTAAGTAACCTGCTTATTGGACTTAGAGGCTCACAAATTGACCTATATGGATTTTCTATAAAGCAGAATATTTATACACCGACAAATCCTGATATTGAAGAAATTTCGTTAGATGATCGCCCATTTTCTGCGTTTTTAACAATAGGTCAGTTTAGAGAAAGCTATAATCTGAAAAAAAATATTTCTATAAAAAGTAGTGTTAATTTTGGAGTTATCGGACCTGCTTCAATGGGAGGGATTGTTCAATCATCAATACATAATATTGAACCTATTGGTTGGGATAATCAAATTAAGAATAACATAGTAATCGATTATTCATTAAAACTTGAGAAAGGAGTTGTAAGCACTCCACACATTGAGCTCAATGTAACAGCCGGAGGTAATTTTGGTACTGTTTTCAATAAAATCGCAAGTGGTTTATATTTTAGAGCTGGCAGTTTTGTCCCAGTTTTTAAAGGTCTTGCAACAAACATCTATAGAAGTTCACTCAGACAACCTGTGAAAAGTCCATTTCAATATTGGTTTTTTTTAAGTGCAGAAACAAATTTGGTGTTGTATGATGCTACATTACAGGGTGGAATATTTAACACAAATAATCCTTATACTGTACAAACCAGTAATATTAACAGACTCGTAGCCAATGTAAGTGTTGGGTTTGCAGTATATTATAAGAAAGCAGGCATTGAACTTCAAAATTTTTATCTTTCACCTGAGTTTAAAAATGGATACGATTTCAGATGGGGCCGGATTAAATTTATTTATCAATTTTAGTTTATTACATGACAAAGAAAAAGGTATCAGATAACGGTAACCTAAAAAACTTGAATAAGGCAATAAAAGGTGTTAAGATAGAATTTCCTGTTACTTTCGAACTAAAAGCAGTTTTTGATGCTACAGCTACTGATGATGAAAACAAAAATGAGCTAATTGAATTATTTGATAAATTAGATATTAGTTACTCGTACAAGGGAAATAAAAAAAGCAGTAAAGGAGCCTATGTCAGCTATAATTACAAAGTTACTTTGCAAAGCAAATCGAAATTAGAGAAGCTGTATTCTGATTTAAAAAATATCCCAGGTTTAAAATTTGCTTTATGATTCAAAAGATATTAGCTGTTGCGTTAGGTGGAAGTATTGGGGCTGTTTTGCGATATCTTATTTTTCTAATTTATTATAGGACTCACAACCAAGCATTCCCGTGGGCCACTCTAGTAATAAATTTAATTGGTTCGTTTTTGATTGGACTGCTTTGGGGAATGTTTGACAGATTTTACGTTTCACCCGGAATTAGACTTTTCTTGTTTGTTGGAATACTTGGCAGCTTCACAACATTCTCCACCTTTGCATTTGATGTATTTAACCTGGGCAGAGATGGAAGTATTAAATACATGATACTTTACATATCTGCTACAAATATTTTAGGGATTGCACTTGCTTTTGGTGGCTACTATTTATCCAAAGTAACGTAATGCATGAGATTGAACCATATTACAACTGGAGAGGTAACTATGTAGCTACAAATGACCCTGATTCGCCTTTCTTCAAAAGAGAGTACAGCGAATTTACGTTCACAAATTCTGTTTACAACCACTTGATTCATCCTCAATGGGACGAGTTTGGGTCCCAAACACTCTTTATTAAAATACTGATGGTGAATTATGAGGAGCATTATTGTATTATAGAGATGTTAGGAGAATGGAACGACTTGCTTTATAACGATATTATGTTTCTTTACAGGAATGTAATAGAATCATTGCTAGAGAATAATATCAAATATTTCATCCTTATTGGTGAAAACGTATTAAATTTCCATGGCGACACCGATGATTATTATGAAGAGTGGTTTAGCAACATTGATGATGGTTGGATTGCTGGTATTAACTTTAGGGATTTTGTAATACAGGAATTTGAAAATTGTAATATTGATTATTTTATTGCTTTTAGCGGCAAGTTTAACAATGTAATATGGCGCAAACTTACACCTGATCAATTTTTTGAAAAAGTTAATAGTATTATTACTAAACGACTTAGTATATGATGATTATGGAATCAGACTAAAAGAATCTGGATATTTCTAAAAATGTCAAAATGACCAATCAACCAATACCAATTAACCAATGACCAAAGCAGCTATCATAAAAGTATACGGAATCGTACAAGGAGTTGGTTTTAGGTTCTATACAAACAAAAAGGCCATTGAATTGGGAATATCTGGGTATGTACAAAACAAGCCAGATGGCTCAGTTTATATCGAAGCAGAGGGTGATGAAACAGATCTGATGACTTTTATCGACTGGTGTAATATTGGTCCTCAATGGGCAAGGGTTACGAAAGTTGAAACTCAAATTGTGCCAGCCATCAACTATATTGATTTTCAAATAAAATAAACCTCGATATATATTTTCAACTCAACATTTATTATGACCTCAACCATCATATGAAATAGGTTGTTTAGGAGGTCATTTTTCAGTTAATCTTTTTACCTTTACGCCCTTAATTTTAAATATTAAAAATGGAAAAAGTAACACAATTTATTAAAGAAAATAAAGAACGCTTTATGGAGGAATTGTTTGAAGCAATTCGTATCCCGTCAATTTCTTCACTATCGGACCACAAAGATGATATGGTTCGTATGGCTGAGTTTTATAAAAAAAGTTTACTGGCAGCAGGAGTTGATAAAGCTGAAGTAATGTCAACTGCTGGAAATCCAGTTGTTTATGCTGAGAAAATAATTAATGAGTCGTTACCAACAGTGCTTGTATATGCACATTATGATGTTATGCCAGTTGACCCTATAGAGCTTTGGACATCACCACCTTTTGAACCTGAAATTCGTGATGGAAAAATTTATGCTCGAGGGGCTGATGATGATAAAGGTCAGGGATTTATGCATATCAAGGCCTTTGAAGCTCTTAATAAGAACAACAAACTTACAACCAATGTTAAGTTTATGATCGAAGGTGAGGAAGAAATTGGTTCTGTGAGTCTTGGTGCTTTTTGCGATGAACATAAAGACATGCTTAAGGCAGATATTATTCTTGTTTCTGACACGGGAATGATTGCTGAAGATATTCCATCAATAACCACAGGACTCAGGGGCTTAGCATATTGGCAGGTTGAAGTTACAGGACCTAGCAGGGACCTTCACTCGGGGCTTTTTGGAGGAGCTGTGGCAAATCCAATAAATGTACTTTCAAAAATGATTGCCTCAATGACTGATGAGAACGGTAAAGTTACGATACCTGGTTTCTATAATGATGTTCTGGAATCCTCTGACAAGGAAAGGGAAATGCTTAACAAAGCACCTTTTAGCGTTGACGAATACAAGAATGCAATTGATGTTGAAGAACTTGACGGAGAGGCAGGCTATACTACTATTGAAAGAACCGGAATTCGCCCATCATTTGATGTATGTGGTATTTGGGGTGGTTACACAGGAGAAGGAGCTAAAACAGTGCTTCCTTCAGTAGCATATGCAAAAATATCTACTAGGTTAGTACCTGATCAAAATAATGAAAAAATTGCTAAGATGTTTGAAAAATACTTTACAAGCATTGCTCCAAAATCGGTAAAGGTAAAAGTAGATTCGTTACACGGAGGGCAAGCTTATGTTTGTCCCATCGATCTTCCAGCTTATAAAGCTGCCGAACTTGCTTTTGAAAAGGTTTATGGAAAAACTCCAGTACCTATGCGTAGTGGTGGCAGTATCCCTATTATTTCAACCTTTGAAGATAAGCTAGGTATAAAATCTGTTCTTATGGGATTTGGTCTGGAATCAGATGCAATTCATTCCCCAAACGAAAACTATCCGGTAATTAATTTTTATAACGGCATCGAAACATTAACTTGGTTTTATCAATATTTCGCTGAGGAAATGAAGAAGTAAAGAAGTCAGGAAACGGAAGTTGGAAATCACAAGTTAATACTCTTAGTTTCCGACTTCGAGTTTCTTTCCGAAAAGTTTACATTGGACAAATGCTTTCTCTATAATCATTCATCATCCTCTGGTGGCTTTTTTGGAGAAATTCTTTTTCTGCCTTTCTTTTTGCTCTCTGATTTTTTATTGTCGGAATTTGTAAACCTTCGAAGCGATTCCATATGTCTGTCAAAATTCTTGCTTCTTTCCTGATTTATTTTTCTTCTTTCTTCAGAACTCGATTCATCTGTTTCTGATCCATAATCTCGTTTACGTTTTTCGGAACTTGGATAATTTGATCTCCTGTAATTTTCGTTTTTTCTTTCAAAGTCGCGATTATGATTTTCTGTGCCCTCGTCTCTTGATTTTTGGTAACTGCTTTTTCTTAAATCAGAACTTCGTTGACGATCCTCTGACCTAGTATCCTTGGAAGTTCTTGTATCGTCTTTTTTATAAGTATCTTTATTCTTAGCATAATTTGATCTTTCCTGAGGTTTATCCCCATACCTTTTCGTTCCCTCATAAACATCAAACCTCAAGAAACGAGTTTCAATAGGTCCGTTATACAATGCAATTTTTTTTGATGGCCTTAAGCCAATAAATTTTGCTGTATCAATATTAGGACTAATAACCCAGGCTTCAAACCCGGTGAAATTTTGTTTAAGCACGTTTCCAATACCTTTATACAAATCTCGTAGCTCACCCCGTTCTTCCATTCTAATCCCATATGGAGGATTCATTATAAGCATTCCTCCCTTTTCAGGGACAACGCTATCGAAATAGCTAACTCTAATATCTATATCCTTATGGAGTCCGGCATGTTTTAAATTCCTTTTTGCAAGAACTATAGCTTTTTCAGAACGATCTGAAGCATAGATATTACAGTCAACTTCAACAATTGCTTTATCAGCTTCGTTTTTAACCTTAAGCCAGAGATCCTCATTGTAACCTTCCCAATTCATAAAAGCGAACATTTTGCGATAGTAGCCTGCCGGTATCTTCATGGCTAACATGGCTGCTTCCATTGGAATTGTTCCTGAACCACACATAGGATCATAAAAATCGCAATCGCCTTTCCATCCTGCCAGGTTTATCATACCGGCAGCAAGTACCTCGTTAATTGGAGCCTTGTCGGCGCCTATGCGATATTCACGTTTATGTAACGATTCGCCGGAACTATCGAGCGAAATAGTACAAACATCATGACTTATATGTACATCAATATAAATATCAGGATTCTCCGTAGAAACCCAAGGCCTCTTCCCTGTACTTTCTCGAAATTGGTCAACAATGGCATCTTTGGTTTTTAATGCTGCATAATGTGAATGGTCCAACTCTGAATAAAACAAATTGGCGTCTACGGAAAATGTTTGGTTAAGGTTAAAAACATTCATCCAATTTATCTTTCGTACTTTATCATACAATTGTTTGTCGTCCTTAACATTAAAAACACCAATAGGTTTTAATATTCTAATCGCCAAACGCGACATATAATTAACTTTGTAAAGTAATTCTTCGTTACCACGAAAAGTCGCACCTCGTTTTATTATTTTAACCTCATCAGCACCCAGTTCTTTAAGCTCATTTGCTAGTGGTTCTTCAAGTCCGGCAAGGGTTTTGGCTGTAAAATCTAGTCCTTCTTTATATTCTTTGATAGCTCCCATTTGATGGGCAAAATTAATTAATTTAAACAGAGTTTAAGGTAGTAGCCAAATTTAACAAATAACTGACGCAATTAGTAACAAAATTTATCGTTTGAATTGCGTAACTTTGCTACTGAAACTAGAAAATAATTAGTTTAGTGAATGTAACTTTTTTTAATAATTACACTATAATACAATACGTATTACCTTAAACAAGATAATGATATGAGCAAAAAAAAATCATGTAGTGGTTTCCCATTTTTAGTAGGGCTTGCAATAGGAGCAATAGCAGGAATATTATTCGCGCCTGAATCGGGGGAGGACACAAGGAAAAAACTAGGTGATAAATCGAAAGAATTAGCCGACGATTTATACGACAAATTTGACGACTTTAAGGATTCCATGACTGAGGTTATGGAAGACATTAAACAAGGAACATCTGAAACACTTGAAACTGTTAAAAAAAGTGCAAGTGATTTAATTGATGAAGTAAAAGCAAAAGCAAAATAAGTGTAACTAACTTATTATTTTATGGACAATGATAATCTGGGCACTTCATTGATTGAAACACTGGAGGAGTTTAAAGCCTATATAGAGAACCAGGTTACATATAATAAACTTCTGTTAACGAAGAGGGTAGGAGAATTTTCGTCATATCTAATTCTGTTTATATTGTTGCTGGGTTTTAGCGGACTTGTATTACTTTTTTTGTCATTTGCCTTTGCTGGATGGTTTGATGACATAACAGATCTGGGTACCGGGGCAGGATATTTGGTTGTAGCAGGGATTTATATAGTGTTAGGTCTGATTGTTTACGTATTCCGTTACCGTCTAATATTTAATCCAACACGTAAATTATTCGGCGAGATATTCTTTGGAGAAAATGAATCTTCTGATAATTCTACCATTTTTGCATCAAGACAATCTCTTTCTGACAATATTAAGGAGGCACACGGCGCACTTTTAAAACAACAGGATATACTAACCCAAAAATTTAATGACTTAGGTCAGATATTTACTTTTTCAAATATTGCTCATCAGTTAATTGGAAAGGCTTATAGTTCTTTAATGACTACCTCTAACATTGCAGCATTTGCTTATAGGCTGGTTAAGAAAGTAAAGTGGTTTACTGAAAGAAAAACCAGAAAAAATAAAAAAAAGTTAAAACGAAAAGACCACAAACAATTGAAAAGTGATAAAGATTAGGAGATATTTCTGAAATAATATGAATTAAACTGTTAGGATATCTTTTTCCTTAGCTTCAAATAAACTATCTATTTTTTCTGAATAACTATCGGTTAGCTTCTGAATTTCACCCATCAACTTTTTTGAGTCATCCTCCGGCAATCCATCTTTCTCAAGTTGCTTTGCTTCATCGTTTCCTTGTCGTCTTGCGTTACGAATTCCAATTTTAGTGTCTTCAACAATAGCTTTAGCCTTTTTTACCAGATCAAGTCTTCTTTCTTCTGTTAAAGGCGGGACATTAATTCTTATTATATCTCCTTCATTTTGAGGATTAAAACCAAGGTTAGCATTAAGAATTGCCTTTTCAATTTCATCAATTGTACTTCTGTCAAAAGGTTGAATAATAATCTGCCTTGCATCCGGAGTGTTAATGTTTGATGTTTGTTCAAGCGGGGTTGAAACACCATAGTAGTCTACTCTAACCCCTGCTAACATTGTAGGACTAGCCTTGCCGGCTCTTACTTTTAGGAATTCCTTTTCGAGGTGCTTGATCGCTTGTTGCATGCTTTCTTCTACCTCTTCTAAACACAAAATTGCATCGTCTGTCATCTTTTCAGAAATTTGATTCCCACAAATGTACTATTTCTAATTAATGAAACAGTATAAATTACTGAATATCTGATTTAACAATAGTGCCTATATCCTTGCCCATAACTGCTTTGAATAAATTATCTGGCGTGTTCATATCAAACACCAAAATGGGAAGGTTATTCTCTTTGCACAAAGTAAACGCAGTCATGTCCATTATTTGTAGTTTATTGTTGTATGCTTCATCAAAAGTAATTGACTTATATTTAATAGCATTTGGATCTTTCTCAGGATCAGCTGTATAAACGCCATCTACTCTGGTTCCCTTCATTAGTATATCTGCACTAATTTCAACAGCGCGTAATGCCGAAGCAGTATCGGTTGTAAAGAATGGGTTTCCGGTACCACCAGCAATAATTACAACATAACCATCATTGAGATATTGGTCGGCTTTTCGACTACTTGTTGTTTCGCTAATTGTATCGATAAAAAGACCCGATAATAGTTTAACCTTAATTTTCATCTTTTCAAGCTCAGCTTGTAATGCCATTGAGTTAATTACGGTTGCAAGCATCCCCATATAATCGCCTTGTACTCGGTCCATTCCATTGGCAACACCTTGTAATCCCCTATAAATATTTCCACCTCCTACTACAATTGCTACTTGCACATTATGGTCGACCACCTTTTTGATATCTTCACAATAGCGGGAAATAGTACTTAGATTTATGCCATATTCCTGATCACCCATAAGTGCTTCTCCACTTAGCTTTAATAATATCCTACTATACATATTTTATACTTTTTTTAAAAACTAAAACCTACATTAATAAAAAACGATACTGACGGATTAATATTTGATCCCATTACCGTAAACTCCACTGGACCTATGAAACTATTATATGATGTTGTTAAACCATATCCAAACAAAGTATTTGTTGGATCTACAACATCTTTCAAATATAATCCTGTAGCTCCAATATCAGATCTTAACGTTAAATATATTTTTTTATAAACATTATACTGTAATTTCAATCTGGCCAAAGCAGCATAATAACCAAATTCCTGAATAAAATATACACCAGTAAACGGAACGAAGTTACTAATATAATTTATCTCATTTAAACCACCGAAACCAAATAAATGCTGAATTGGTGGTGTATCTTGTTTAAGCGTTCCCCCTACGAAAATACTAGGTTTTAATACAAACTTTGGACTTATACTAAAATTTTGGTCATATTTTGCATACAAAATTAAAGAATTAGTAAATACTTCTTCAGCCCAATCTGTTGAGAGAGGTATAGCATATACAATTTTGAACTCTGCATTAAAACCTTCTGTAGCAAAGTAAGCTTTATTTCGTGTGTCAGCCCGTAGTTTAATAAATATATTACCGTAACTATGAAAATCTTCAAATGGTATTAACGCTGAGTCAACTTTAATATCTTCCTGAGAAATTGAAAAATATTCGTACTCAAAACCTCCCTTAAGGTTATATAAATTATTAAATGTTGAAGTTAAAAAAACAGAAGCCTTAATATTTCTTATTGTCAAATTATGAATTATTGTATTCTTATTATAGTCGCGAAAACTAAAGTCATACATATCAACTTCAGTCCCAAATCCTGGTTTAGCTCCGTTAGAAAGAAGGTAAAGTGCACGAAAACGAGGGTTCGATCCCATTACTAATTCTGTAAATAATTTACTCCTATGTCCAAGCACATTTCTAAAAATGCCATTTATCCGAATGCTACCACCATAATCTGTATCATAGTGCACTGATGCTGATAAGTAGCCTGGCGACCCCTCTTCAAGATTTATTATTAGGTCAGCTTTCCCGTTGCCAATAGGCTTAAGTTCGTAAAATACATACTTGTAAAATCTTGTTCCATAAACTCTTGTAATAACATGTTTCAGTTCATCAAGTGATATTCTTTTATTTTCAAATCGCTCAAAATAATTATCCAAATAAATCATTGACATTTTTTCCTGACCTTCATAAATTACTTTGTTAATATCTACTGAATCAACAGGTTTCGTATTATATTCTTTTAGAGGTCTAAATTCAATTGCATTCAGCGAATCGGCAAGTGCTTTCAGTTCCTTATAATGAGCTCTTGCAACGCTGTCGCCGTAAGCAATAATTATATCATATTTTTCAAAGTCCATGGTACCAGCAGGAACTTTATAGCGAATATTTAAATCAATAACTTTTCTAGCTTCTTTGTTTGCATCTTCTCCATGAAAAAAAACAACTTGATTTATTATTTCTGCTAATGTTGTTAGTTGTGATATACTATCTTTAAGTGTTGATTGCACCTCACCACCAATAATCAGCTGAGTTCCCTCTTCTTTTAATGGAACGGCAGGATAATTGTTAACAATGCCTCCATCGATAAGGTAATATCCATTAAAATATGTAGGAGAGAAGTAACCTAGAATTGACATACTTGATCGAATCGCCATTGGAAGATATCCATGTTTAAGTACCTCAGCATCGCCATTAAACAAATTTGTTCCCACACAAAGGAAAGGCGTTTGAAATTTATTGAAATCTGAAATATTCCAGGCAGGTGAAAAATATTTGTTTAGCAATAAATTAATCTGTTGCCCGGAATACATTGCTTGTTTCAAGCCTAATTTTCTTTTTTTAAATGGTAAAGAAATTATTGAATTTTCAAGAAATTCTTTTTCTTCATAAGCTACATACTTTCTTTGAATTTGGTCTTTTAGCAGAGCAGTCCAATTCTGCTCTCTAATCATTTTTTCTATATCATCAGGGCTATAACCAATAGCATACAAGCCAGCCATTATACTTCCGATGCTAGTACCTCCTATATAATCAACTCTGAGACCTACTTCCTGAAAAACCCGTAGCAAGCCAATGTAAGCGAATCCTTTAGCGCCCCCTCCGCTTAAAACTAAACCTACCTTTGGCCGTGTTTTTTTCTCAGGGTTTTCAATATTAGCTGAATGCAAAAAAGGGTTGTGAAGTATTAATGTGCTTATAATCAAATATATAACATGATACTTTTTGAGCATAAGTCAATAATCTAAAATTAAACAGTTACAAATATAAGGTGAAAAAGCTTAACTGCACGACAATAAATTATGGATACCGAGATCATTAAAATTAATTTAATCTGGGAAAGTAATTTGGTAACTCAAATAAGTAAATATGATATAACTAAAGAATTAAATCTCTGTATTGCAAATAGAATATACTTTAACTATGATCTTATTGTTAAACCTAGAATTTTGGTTCAAAACCATCATAATCTATTTCCAATTTATTGAACTGCACAAAAAAGTTAGATAATTCTTCGTAGTTATTATTGTTTGCTGCAAAAACATAGGTAATCCCGCCTTCAAGGCCTAACGAGTTGTGTGGTATCGTTGACGGCCCACAACATTGGTCGGCTATCTCCCCCCACTTTCTGAACATACCATACAGCATTGCTATCAAAAGTTATTTGTGCGAATCTGTCACCTGGAAAACTAATATTGTACAAGACCTGGAAAATATCCGGAGGATTAACAATCGGATCGATATAATTATAAGTAGGATATCCTGGTCCAGGATCAGGTGTCTTACAATCAATATTTAAGAGGGTAAGAGTAGATAGCATAATAATGCTCATGTACAAAAACAAGTTTTTCATAACCATATTTTTTGCTAAGTTACTAATTTTTTCCGTGACAATGTTTGTACTTTTTCCCACTACCACAAGGACATTGGTCATTTCTTCCAACTCGTTTTTCAACTTTTATAGGTTGTGGTTTTTGCCTTTCCTGAGTATCACTATGAGCTTGGGAAAGCATATCTCCCCTTTCTTCTTTCATTTGTGAGCGATCAAGTCCACGGGGTACCTTTGCTTCACGTACAGAAGCATCACCTTGCATATGTACGTCTCCTTTTATCAGGAAGGAACCAACATCTTTATTTATTTTCTGAATCATCTTTTTAAACAATTCAAAAGATTCAAATTTATAAATCAATAAGGGATCTTTTTGCTCATATGAAGCATTTTGAACTGATTGTTTCAGTTCATCCATTTCTCGTAATTGTTCTTTCCATAGATCATCAATGGTTGAAAGAGTAAAGCCTTTTTCAAATGCAATTGGAACTTCAGCACCATTTGACTCCACAGATTTCTTAAGATTTGCAACTATTTGAACCTGACGTTTTCCATCAGTGAAAGGTATTGCAATATTTTCGTATTGACTTTGGTTTTCATATACATCTTTGATAACAGGAAGCGTCGTGGTAGCAAGCCTGTTTCTCTTTTCAACATAAGATGAATAAACTACTTTAACTAATTTATGAGTTAGCTCATCAATATCAATGGCAGTAAATTCCTTTTCATCAACTGGTGTTTCAATAGCAAGTGTTCTAAGCACTTCCATTTTAAATCCTTCAAAGTCATTTGTCGACTGATAATCACTTGAAATTTGTTCGCATAAATCATATATCATATTTGATATATCAACAGAAAGTCTTTCTCCAAACAATGCATGATAGCGTCGACGATAGATTACTTCGCGTTGTGAATTCATGACATCATCATATTCCAAAAGACGCTTACGGACACCAAAGTTATTTTCCTCAACCTTTTTCTGTGCACGCTCTATTGATTTTGTAATCATCGAATGCTGAATTACTTCGCCTTCTTCCAATCCAAGTTTATCCATAATTCCAGCTATCCTACCTGAGCCGAACATTCTCATAAGGTCGTCTTCCAATGATACGAAGAACTGTGAGCTACCAGGATCACCCTGTCGTCCTGCACGTCCTCTCAACTGACGATCAACACGTCTTGAGTCGTGTCTTTCGGTACCAATAATTGCAAGACCACCAGACCTGACAACACCATCGCCAAGTTTAATATCTGTACCACGACCAGCCATGTTTGTAGCAATTGTAACCATTCCAGGCTGACCAGCTTCTTTCACAACCTGAGCTTCACGTTGATGCAGCTTCGCATTTAGTACATTGTGATGAATATGCTTTCTGTTTAACATCCTGCTAAGAAGCTCGGATATTTCAACGGAAGTAGTACCTACTAAAACAGGTCGTTTTTCTGCTACAAGTTTTTCAATTTCATCAATTACAGCTTTATATTTTTCGCGTTTCGTTTTATAAACCAAATCTTGTCTGTCGTCTCGTATAATTGGTCGATTCGTGGGGATTACAATTACATCAAGTTTGTAAATATCCCATAACTCCCCTGCTTCTGTTTCAGCCGTACCTGTCATCCCAGCAAGCTTCTTATACATCCGGAAATAATTTTGGAGTGTAATTGTGGCGTATGTTTGGGTTGCTGCCTCAATCTTCAAATTCTCCTTTGCCTCAATTGCCTGGTGTAGACCGTCAGAATATCGACGACCCTCCATAACACGACCTGTTTGCTCGTCAACAATTTTAACTTTGTTTTCCATTATAACATATTCCACATCCTTTTCAAAAAGTGTATATGCTTTAAGAAGTTGGGTAACAGTATGGATTCTTTCTGATTTTATTGAATAATCCTGGATCATCTTGTTCTTCTGCTCCAGCATTTTCTTTTCAGTCAGGTTTTCATTTTCCAATTCGGCAACACGTGCACCAATGTCAGGCAATATAAAGAATTCAGGATCATCATACGATGTGGTAAGGAGGTCAATACCCTTTTCAGTAAGGTCAACCGAATTATGCTTTTCGTCGTTGACAAAATACAATTCGTCATCTATTATGTGCATGTTTTTGGCCTGCTCCTGAAGATAGAAACTTTCGGTTTTCTGCATTAATTGTTTATTCCCCTCTTCACTCAGTAACTTAATTAGTGCTTTATTTTTTGGTAATCCATGATAGGATCTCAGCAGGGCATCGCCAGCTTTTTTGATGCTTTCATTGTCCTCCCTCTCTTTTAATAAATTTTTTCCTTCAACTAATATTTTCGCCACTAAACTCTTTTGAGCATTGTAAAGCTTTTGCACATCTGCTTTAAGTTCATCAAATTCATGAATATCACCTTTCGGAGTTGGTCCGGAAATAATTAAAGGAGTTCGTGCATCATCGATCAGAACAGAATCAACCTCATCCACAATTACATAATTATGTTCACGTTGGACAAGTTCATCTGGATTGCCTGTCATGTTGTCACGCAAATAGTCAAATCCAAATTCGTTATTGGTGCCGAAAGTAATATCTGCAAGATAGGCTTTGCGGCGTTCCTCACTATTTGGTTGGTGATTATCAATACAATCAACACTAAGTCCGTGGAACATATAAAGCATTCCCATCCATTGGGAATCTCGCTTAGCAAGGTAGTCGTTTACCGTAACCATATGAACACCTTTCCCTGTCAATGCATTCAAGTAAACAGGTAATGTTGCAACAAGAGTTTTACCTTCACCAGTTGCCATCTCAGCAATTTTACCCTGATGCAACACTGTTCCACCGATAAGCTGCACATCGTAATGGATCATATCCCATACAATGTTGTTTCCTCCGGCAGTCCAATTATTATTATAATAGGCTTTATCCCCTTTTATATTTACACTATCCTGATTGGCCCCAAGCTCTCTGTCAAACTCATTAGCAGTTACTTCAACTACTTCATTTTGAACAAACCTACGTGCAGTTTCTTTCATCACACTAAAAGCTTCCGGAAGTAATTGGTTCAGAACTTCCTGGGTTTTTTCATAACTCTTTTTGGTAAGCTTATCAATAGTAAGGTAATTTTCTTCTTTTTCATCTACATCCATGTCAGGATTAGAATCCATACTTTCTTTAAGATTTGCTATTTCATTTTCCTCTTCCTGAATATATTCAGCTATACGCTTTTTAAACTCAGCAGTTTTGGTTCTTAGCTCATCATTTGTAAGATTTTCTATCTCGTTGTATGCGTCTTTAACCTTTCCGACGTAAGGACTAATATCTTTTAAATCCTTTGTTGATTTATCTCCAAAAACTTTCTTTAGTACACTTAACATAATGATTTCTACTATTAAAATATTCAGTCATCAATAATTATTCCATTGTATTAATGGCCAAATTAAACAGTCGCGAAATTAGTGTTAATTTGCAAACTTTCAAGAATTGAATTGATTTCGCAGTTAATTGAATAAGTTATTCTTAAATGCTGAGATTGAGTTTGGTATTTTGTTGTCGTTTAGTCTTATCGATGTGTTATTTTTAGCCGTTCCCTCTGTTTTATAGAATAGTTAGTAGACTTAATTAATCTTGTTACGCTATAGGAAATGTTCGTATTTTTGCCGTCTATGAAGGAAATTAGAAACTTCTGTATTATAGCCCATATTGATCATGGTAAGAGTACATTAGCTGATAGGCTTTTAGAGTTTACGGATACTGTTTCTGAACGAGATTTGCAAGCACAAGTGCTTGATGATATGGATATTGAACGCGAACGAGGTATCACTATTAAAAGTCATGCTATTCAAATGGATTATGCTCATGAAAATGAAAATTATGTTCTTAATCTAATTGATACACCTGGGCATGTTGATTTCTCTTACGAAGTTTCAAGATCAATTGCTGCTTGTGAAGGTGCCCTGCTTATTGTTGATGCTACTCAGGGGATTCAAGCACAAACAATTTCAAACCTTTATCTTGCTATTGATAATGACCTTGAGATAATACCTGTATTAAATAAAATGGATCTTGACAATGCTATGCCTGATGAAGTTAAGGATCAGATAGTTGATATGCTTGGTTGCGATTACGAAGATATTATTGAAGCAAGTGGAAAAACGGGTTACGGCGTCGATACTATCCTTGATGCAATAATTGATAAAGTTCCACCACCAACGGGCAATCCTGATGCACCACTTCAAGCATTAATATTCGACTCAGTATTTAACTCATTTCGTGGTATTATTGCTTATTTCAGAATATTCAATGGTGAAATAAGAAAAGGTGATAAGGTGAAATTTGTAAATACAGGCAAAGAGTATGAGGCAAATGAAGTTGGTGTATTAAGATTAGAACAAGAATCAAGGGAAGTTCTTAAAACAGGCGATGTTGGTTATATTATTTCTGGAATTAAAGCCTCAAAGGAAGTAAAAGTTGGAGATACAGTTACGCATCTACTAGCCCCATGTGAAAAGGCAATAGAGGGTTTTGAAGATGTAAAGCCAATGGTATTTGCCGGTATCTACCCAACGGATCCGGATGAATATGAAGAGCTAAGGGCTTCTATTGAAAAGCTCCAGTTAAATGATGCATCACTAACTTTTGAACCAGAATCATCGATGGCATTGGGTTTTGGCTTTAGATGTGGTTTTTTAGGATTACTTCACATGGAAATTATTCAGGAGAGATTAGAGCGTGAGTTCAATATGAATGTTATAACAACAATGCCAAATGTTTCTTATCAAGTAATAACTAATAAAAACGAGGCTATTGAGGTTCATAATCCATCAGGATTACCTGAGCAAAAATATATTGATCATATTGAAGAACCATTTATAAAAGCTCAGGTTATTACTCGCACAGATTACATAGGTCCCATTATTAAACTTTGCCTCGATAAAAGGGGAGAGCTTAAAAATCAGATTTATCTTTCAACAAGTCGTGTTGAACTCACAGTTGATATGCCTCTTGGCGAGATTGTTTTTGATTTTTATGATAAACTTAAAAGTATTTCAAAAGGATATGCCTCGTTTGATTACCACATCAGTGGATATAGACCTGCCAAATTAATTAAACTTGATATATTACTAAACGGAGAACCGGTAGATGCTCTGTCGTCGTTAACCCATGTTGACAATGCCTATGATCTGGGACGAAGAATTTGTGTGAAATTAAAGGACCTGATACCAAGGCAACAATATGACATTGCCATCCAGGCAGCAATTGGAGCTAAGATTATTGCTCGTGAAACAATTAAAGCTGTTCGTAAAGATGTAACCGCCAAATGCTATGGGGGAGATATTACTCGTAAACGTAAACTTCTTGAAAAGCAGAAAAAAGGTAAGAAGCGAATGCGCCAGGTTGGAAATGTTGAAGTCCCGCAACAAGCATTTTTAGTTGTCCTGAAGTTGAATGATTAATAGTATTTTATTTTTTTCACTTACTTTGTAACATTATCTCATTACGATCGTCATATAAAAATATGAGGCATTATTACGCGCGCAAATGACCATAAGTGAATATAATAGTTGTGTTGACAGCTTTTCAGATGGTGTGTACAGGTTTATTCTGAAAAACCTTAAGGATACTGAAGTGGCTCATGATATTGTTCAGGAGTCGTTTTTGAAGTTGTGGATAAAACGTAAAGAAGTAGACTCATCAAAAGGAAAGTCGTATTTGTTCACAACTGCTTATCACACTATGATTGACTACATCCGAAAGAATAGTCGTAGTATTTCAATTGACAATCTGGAAAGCATTCATGGTGAGTCATATAACAGCTTTACTGATTTAAAGGAGATACTTAATTTGGCTGTGGATAAACTTCCCGAAATCCAACGATCGGTTGTTATGTAGCGTGATTATGAGGGTTATTGATATGAAGAGATTGGAAAAATAACCAATCTTAGTGAATCGCAGGTTAAAGTTTATATATATCGCGCCCGTGTGTTTTTAAAGAAATTTATAGTAAGCCCTGAGCTTGTTATCTGAGAATGAAGAATAATATTGACATAAATAGAGCGAATTACGAAGAGTATGTGATTGACTATCTTGAGGGTTCTCTGAATACTTTTGAGAGAGATTGTTTTGATGATTTTTTGGGTAATAATCCTGATATAAAGGAAGAAATTAGCAGTGTAAATGATATAACTCTCAAGGCTGACAAAAATATATTTTCCAAGAAAGACAACCTTAAAAAAAGACCTATTATTTCTATTAATAGTATAAATGAGGATAATTATGAAGAGTATTTCATTGCTAATTATGAAAATGATTTATCCGACGAAGAGAAGAAAACATTATCACAGTTCCTTAATAAAAATCCAAACTTAAAGCAGGAGTTTGAAATTCACAATAAATTAAAATTAGTACCGGTTGGAGATGTTATTTTTTCTGATAAGAATCTGCTAAAACAGAAATCCAAACTAAGTCCAGTCTGGTATTCTGCGGCAGCAGCATTGATTATTTTATTTACTTCTTACTGGTTTCTTTTTGATCAACAACCTGCATCACGTGAAAGATTTACCTCTGTAAATAAAATAATTCCAAAGGCAATTTCAAATTCACTATCATCAGAAACAATCCCTAAATTTGATCCCCAGTTCAGACAATTATCTATAATTCCAGCTTCTGATGATGATATCTTAAAGGGTAAACGCGAAGAAATGCTACTTGCATACGTTGAAAGCAAAAGAATTAACATACAATTAGTTAACGTAGATGATTTTGCCCTTATTATTGAACACGAAAAAAGTAATTTATTAACAGTCACAGAAAATATTGACAATGGTATTCTAGCAAATGCTGAAGTTAATAGCAAGTCTGACAAAGGTTTAATTGCTAGCATTTTCAATAATCAGATTAAAAAGCTTGGATCTAAACTAGGATTTAAGAAAAAGGAATCGAAAAAATCTGGTGACCCTACGTATGTTCAACTAATTGATAAAGGACTAACTGTGTTTAATACAATAACCGGCAGTGAAACATCAACCGTTAAATCATATAATATGTATGGTGAACTTACAAGTTATCAGGTTGAAGGGAGAGAAGTACTTTTAAGTAAGAACCAATCTAGTAAATCATCTCAGTAATCAACCAAAAAATGCCTTTGTAATTTAGTTGCAAACCGATTAATTCAAATCAATTTATTTAAAGGAAGTCAGGTAGTTGCACTTATTCAAAATCTTTAGGAACACCACAAATCATAACAAATGGGTTATCAGACGACTTATTGCGATATTGATGTTTTTCATTAGGCGAAACTAAAGCAAAATCACCTTTATTAACATTTAATTTTTCCCCAGCTTCGTTTATTATATATCCTTCGCCTTCAATAATATAATTCATGTGCTCATAATTATGTTTGTGATAGGGTGTGTAGCCACCAGGTTCAAGAGTAAATACCCGATTATGAATAAACAGGTGCACCATCATTTTTTGAAAGAGGAATTTGTTTGGAGGCACCAGATGCCCCTGTCATCTCAACTTTATTTTTTTGTACCTTATTTAGTGAAACAATTTTCATAGCGTTGTTAGTTTATTTTCAAGTCCTCAATAAATTTATCGTCTGTATAAATCCAGAATAAGGGTTGCCATCTTTCAATTCCGTTAAAATCCAATCGGCGCGCGACAGGTGCCAAACCAATAATCTTTTTGCTAAAATTAAGGTTCTCAGGAACAATACACCATTCTTCTAAAAACCTTAATCGAATTATATCTTCAGGAAGAATATTATTAATTATCGTTGTGTCAAACAGGTCGTACGGAGGTTCATTTTTCCTCATTGTAACTATCATAGTATCAGAAAAAATGTCTCGAACCTCGAGTTTATCAATTGGGTTATTAAAATAATCATAAGCCTGCCACTTACCTGATTTTGCTCCGTCAATTATTAAATCAACCAGCTTTTCCCTTTGTGGCCCAACCAAATTTTGAATCCACCAGTCATATTCAGGATCTGGACTTTTAATATTAACATCATATTGAATTTTTTCAGTAATAACCTCGTTCTTATCATGTTGACAGGCAAAGAAGGTAGGTACGAAAAGAATAATTAGAATGTAAAATCCATATTTCATAGTTGTACAATTTAACTCAAAATTAAAAAATGTTACCTTTATACTCTAATTTCAACGCATAAATGAAAAAATTGTTATTAATAACAGTCCTGGTTTTTTTGATTCTAAATTTAATTGGACAGGTTATACCAGAAGACAGGCGTGTTGATTGGGAATCAGCAATTCAAAACATAACCTATTTCCAGCCTGATGTTCAATTAAATGTCATGGATTTTGGTGCTACTGGAAATGGTGTCACTAATGATCAACCAGCTATTATGAGTGCAATTGAATCGTTAAATAACCATCCCGGTTATGTCTATTTTCCTGAAGGTGATTACCTTATTGAGGAACCAATTATCTTAAAGGACAGTTGTATACTAAAAGGATCTGGTTCCGAATTCTCGACCTTGATATTTGATATGGGAGAAACTTCTACAAATTGTATATCTATTTCAAAAGTACAAACATCTGATTTTGTGGCTATAACTGGAGGTTATAATAAAGGTAACAATTTGATAACTATTTCTGATATAAGCCAGTTTAGTGTTAGTGATTATATCGAAATAAGACAAGAGAATGGTGCTTGGGATGTTGTGCCTATTTCATGGGCTGATTATTCAGTAGGACAGATAACAAGAGTTATAGCAATTGTAGGAAATAAATTATTGCTTGAGAGTGATCTAAGAATAGATTATTCCGAAGATCTCAACCCCGAAGTCAGGCCAATAGACCCTATCTCAAATGCAGGTATTCAATGCATGAAAATTAAGCGTATAGATCAGCCAGTGGAAGGAGCAGGAGCGAACATCTATACAAATATGGCAGCAAATTGTATAATAAGTGGAGTAGAAAGTGATACAAGTGTTGGTGCACATGTCTCGATAAATACAAGTCTAAATATACTCGTTGATGGTTGCTATTTCCATGATGCATTTACGTATGATGGTGTTGGTATGCGAGGATATGGGGTTGCTCTTAGCCATCACACAAGCGAATGTTTGATAACCAATAATATATTCAAGCATTTGCGGCACGCTATGATGATAAAAACAGGTTCGAATGGCAATGTTTTTTCATATAATTATTCAATAGAACCTTATCGAACCGAACCAATACCTGATGCTTCGGGTGATATTTCTTTTCATGGCCATTATGCCTTTTCAAACCTCTTTGAAGGAAACATAGCACAAAATATTGTAATTGATCATTTCTGGGGGCCATCAGGACCATTTAACACCATATTTAGAAATCGCGCTGAATTATATGGAATAATAATGACTACAAGCGATTTACTTGAAACTAATAATCAGAATTTTGTTGGAAGCGAGGTAACGAATTTTACTTTCCTGCACGGTTTGTATGTTCTGACTGGTGCAGATCAATTTCAATATGGTAATAATATTAAAGGAGACATTATTCCACCGGGAACAAATACGCTAAGTGATTCAAGTTATTATTTATCAGAACAACCATATTTTTGGAATGATAACTTAGATTGGCCATCTGTGGGTATTCCTAACACGCTGGATGTTGGAACAATTCCAGCAAAGATACGGTATGAAATTGGTGGTGTAAATACTATATGTCCTGATAGTGTTATTACAGATGTACATCAAGAATTGAGTAGTAACATACCGAAAATAAAAGTTTGGCCTAACCCATCTAGTAGCTTTATTAAAGTTAAAATGTTGGGAAATTATACTGGAAAAATTGGAGTAAGTTTATTAAATACTTTCGGAAAAGTTGTGCTGTCTGCGAATGTTGAAATAGATAATTCCCAATCGTTTAGGATCTCTACTCAACATATTAAACCGGGTATTTATCTGCTGTCAATCTATACGGCACATCAAGTACTTACTAAGAAAGTAGTAATCTCTAGGTAACCAATGGAAATAAAAGTTCCAACATTAATAATAGATCAGAAAAAGGCTGGTAGCAATATCGATCGGATGTTAAAGAAGGCAAAAAATGGAGGTGCGATCTTCAGGCCTCATTTCAAAACGCATCAACTAGGAGATATCGGAAAACTTTTTAAACAAAGAAATGTAAAAAAGATTACAGTTTCATCAGTTTCGATGGCCTCATATTTCGTTGAACATGGATGGAATAATATTACGATTGCTTTCCCAATAAACCTCCGTGAGATTGAGGATATTAATCAACTTGCAAGTAAAGTGAAGTTAAATGTACTAGTGGAGTCTCTAGATTCTGCATCAATAATGAGTATAAAAACTACTCAAACAATGGGTATATTTATAAAGATAGATTCTGGGTATCATCGTACCGGATTGTTACCTGGTGATCCTGAGATTGATAAAATATTGCAACTTCTGGATTCAAATAAGCTACTAATTTTCAGAGGGTTTCTAAGTCATGCAGGCAACACATACACGGCAGAATCTAAAAGTGAAATTAGATCAATAATGGAGGATAACAAAACTTGTCTAAACAAATTGAAGCAAAAATATATTGATCATTATCCTGAGATCATTATTTCATATGGCGATACTCCATCATGCAGTCTAGCAGATGATTGTACAGGCTTTGATGAAATTCGTCCAGGAAATTTCGTCTATTATGATGTAATGCAATATCATATTGGCTCATGTAGTATTAATGATATAGCTGTAGCTGTTGCTTGTCCTGTTGTTGCCGTACATGCCTCCAGAAACGAACTAGTTATATACGGTGGAGCAATACATTTATCAAAGGAGTTTATCGCACCTGAAAAAAGTCCAAGGTTTTTTGGATATATTGTTAATCTTACGGACGAAGGTTGGAGTAATCCAATACAAGGAGCATATGTGTCAGCATTGTCTCAAGAACATGGAGTTATTAAAATGAAACATAAAGATCTCATGCAATATAAACCTGGAGCTATTATTGGCGTATTACCTATACACTCATGTTTAGCAGCAAATTTGTTGCGGACGAATTACCAACTAATTAATAATTAACGATTCTTTTTTGATCTTTGATTGCTTCTTTTGTGATTAGGATTTTTTCTGGTAAATTTTCTTTTTCCGGTATTTGTAAACTTCTTTCCATCAATAAGAGGTTTTGTGGGGTTCCACATTGGGCCCATACCTAATTCCGATGGTAATGGAATTTTCATCACTTCGTTTTCAATAAAGTCTTCAATACGTTTAAACATGTACATATCATCTTCATTAACAAGTGTTAAGGCAACACCTGTTGCCTTGGCGCGCGCAGTACGTCCAACCCTGTGAACATAGTCTTCTGCATCATTTGGCACATCATAATTAATCACTAAATCAATGTCCTTAATATCTATACCACGGCTTAGTACATCAGTTGCGACAAGTATCCTTATTTTTTTTGCTCTGAAATTCATTAAGACCTCTTCACGCTTACTTTGATCAAAAGCTGATGAGATGCCATGTATAGCTTTTTCTGTTTTTCGCAGATCTCTGACAATATCGTTTACCTTTAACTTGGTTGAGCTAAAGATCAACACGCTGGTAATCTCGGGTTTGTTTTTAATCAAGCTACTAATAAGTGGCGTTTTTTGTGTATCATAAACTAGATAAGCAGCTTGTAATACTCCATCTGCTGGTTTTGAAATTTCAATACTTACTTCTTTAGGGTTCGTTAATATTTTAGATGCAAGTTGTCGTATCTTAGGGGGCATAGTTGCACTAAACATGAGCGTTTGTCTCTTTTTTGGAAGGTATTTTATTATTTTGATAATATCATCATAAAATCCTATATCCAACATTCTGTCTGCTTCATCGAGTATTAAGTGTTTAATACTATCGAATTTCACGTAACCCATATTTAAATGAGAAATAAGTCTTCCAGGTGTGGCAACAATAATATCGGCCCCTGAAGTTAGGGCTCGTTTTTCACTATCCCAGTCAGAGCCACCGCCACCGCCATATACCGGTATTGATTCAACAGGTGTGAAATATGTGAATCCTTGTATATGCTGATCAATCTGAATAGCGAGTTCACGTGTTGGTACAATAATTAAAACACTTGTTTCGTGTTTATGGTCGGCTGTGAGTTTATCTAGTATAGGCAAAACAAAAGCAGCAGTTTTTCCCGTACCAGTTTGTGCACAAGCAATTAGGTCATTACCTAATAATATTTCGGGTACAGCCAACTCCTGCACAGGTGTAGCTTTTTCGAAACCCATAAACGATATTGCTTCAAGCATACTATCGTTAAGTCCTAATTCTTTAAAATTCATTGATTATTATGTTAGCCCTGATGTATGAGCTTTAAGATTTTGTGTGGCGAAGTTAACAAAAAATGTTACCTGAGAATTTTAGCTATTCTGGATTAAGTTTGTAACTTAATCCCATTAACATATGGAATAAATGATTTGGTTTAAGTCACAGACTTAAACCAGTTAGTTTGGAGCTCTAATATTTAAATATTGTTGGATTAAATTACTTTTGTCATCAAATTTTTAACATGAGGATTGCCATACTTACATCTGCAGAAATGCCCCAAATGTTACCTTACGATATGGAGGTAGTTAAACTGCTCAACCATCGAGGAATTGATACAGATGTATTTGTGTGGGACGAGATGATTAGTGCAAACCCAAAGGTCCTTAAGAATTATGATGCAGTACTTATCCGTACTATTTGGGATTATTTCAAAAAGTATGATAAGTTTATTAAGTTACTCAATATTCTTGAATCATCAGGATTACCAATTTTCAATCCAGTTGAAATATTGAGATGGAATATGAACAAGCATTACCTAAACGAGTTGTAAAGTGAAGGTATTGTGATAATACCTACATTGTTTAATTCAAGTAATGAGGAGGGTATTTTTCAAAAGGCATTATCGTTAGGATGGAAAAAGATGATACTCAAACCAATGATTTCGGGGAATTCGTATCATACTTTTGTGATTGAGGTAAATAATGAGATTCTGTTCGATCAGCTAATAAAAGATTATTTCAAAAACAGGCCATTCTTGCTGCAAGAGTTTATTCCTGAAATTTCTGATGGAGAAATCTCAATTATTTATTTTTCAAATGGATATTCCTATTCTGTAAAGAAAGTTCCCAAAAAAGACGAATATCGCGTTCAATTTGACTTCGGTGGCATATATCATTTTGGAGAAATTGATCCTCAGATAAAAGTGATATGTGACAGGATATCAAATTACATTGGTAAAAGATTATTATATCAAAGGGTTGATGGACTATGGAGGGATGGAAAGTTTCTTATTATGGAAGTAGAATTAATTGAACCTGATCTTTATCTGAATTTGAGTGACGAAGCTAAAAATCAATGGGTTGATAGTTTGATTGGGATATTAAATGGCAATTAGGAATATGCCATAAACAAAAAGGGAGGACTAACATTTAGACCTCCCCTTATATATACCAGAAAAAAGAATTATTTAATATTACCAATATTTCTCTTTACAAAATCGTTTAGTTCTTTCCCAACTAATAAGTTTTTAGCAAGCCTAGCCAAATCGTACAGTTGTTTAACAATTTTATCTTGTTTAGCAGCAGTTTTTTCATTCATTACCTTTGTGATAATCGGATTGTTAGTGTTTACAATCATTTCAAAAGTTTCCGGAAGATTGCCCATACCCATCATCATTCCGCCTCCACCTCCGAGTTTTTCCATATCCTTCATGCGACGCATAAACTCATTTTGAGTTATGGTTACAGGAGTGTCAGTTTCACTAAGGTTTTCAAATACGACGTGATAAGTTTCTTTGTTTATGCTTCGTTCAATAACTTCTTTAAGCTTTTCTTTCTCTTTATCATCAAGTTTTGAAGGAGCATCATCTTCCTTTGTTATTATTTTATCGATTGTATTTGAATCGACACGAGCAAAAGTTGAATCTTTAAATTTTTGTTCAAGACTATTTATAAGATGGCTATCAAGTACACCATCCATTAGCAAAACATCGTAACCTCTTTCAGTAGCACTTTCAATATATGAGTATTGTTCATCTTTGTTTGTAGCATACAGATAAACCAGTTTCTTATCTTTATCTTTCTGAGTTTTCTCAATATGCTTTTTATATTCTTGAAATGTGAAATATTTTCCTTCTACATTTTTAAGTAAAGCAAACTTCTCAGCTTTCTCATAGAATTTTTCTTCAGAAATCATTCCATATGCAATGAATATTTTAATGTCATCCCATTTCTTTTCAAAGGATTCTCTGTCTTTCTTGAAGAGTTCATTAAGTTTATCAGCAACTTTACGCATAATATAACTTGAAATTTTCTTAACGTTACCGTCACTTTGCAGATAAGAACGACTAACGTTAAGAGGTATATCTGGCGAGTCTATTACTCCGTGCAATAATGTTAGGAAATCTGGAACAATACCTTCAACTGAGTCAGTAACAAAAACCTGATTACTATATAGTTGAATTTTATTGCGTTGCATTTCATAATCCTTCTTAACTTTTGGGAAATAGAGTATACCTGTAAGATTAAAGGGATAATCAACATTTAAATGAATGTGAAACAGTGGTTCCTCGAAAGAATATGGATAAAGCTCTCGATAGAAGTTTTTATAGTCTTCGTCGGTTGCATCGCTTGGTTTTTTCTTCCAGAGAGGATTTGTATTGTTGATAATTTTTGGACGTTCAACTTCTTTAGTTTCCTGGTTGCCGTCTTTATCTTTTTTGCCTTCAATGGGTTCCTGAATTTTTTCCATTCCAAATTGGATAGGGATTGGCAGAAACTTACAATATTTGTTGAGTAATTCGTTAATTTTATAATCTTCCAGAAATTCTTTGTTTTCATCATCAATATGAAGAATAACTTCAGCACCCCGGTCGGCTTTGTCAATCTCTTCTAACGAGTAGTTTGGACTACCATCACATTCCCATCTGACTGCTTTAGTTTGACCACCTTTTTTATAGGTTTTGGTTTTTATTTCAACCTTATCCGAAACCATGAAGGAAGAGTAGAATCCTAAACCAAAGTGGCCAATAATGTTGTTTTGTTCAGCTTCACTTTTAGTTTTAAATTTCTTGACAAATTCTTCGGCACTTGAAAAAGCAATTTGGTTGATGTACTTTTTAACTTCATCACCGGTCATTCCCAATCCACTATCACGAACCGTAATAGTTTTTTTCTTTTTATCTACTTCAACGTGAATGGTAAGATCACCTAATTCACCCGAAAATTTTCCGAGTGAGGCAAGGGTTTTAAGTTTTTGTGTTGCATCAGTAGCGTTTGAAATAAGCTCACGTAAAAATATTTCATGATCTGAATAGAGGAATTTTTTTATTATTGGAAAAATATCCTCAGTTTTAATGTCTATTTTGCCTTTATGTAAAGTCATTGTAATTTTATTTTGTTATTTGATTAAGCCAAATATCAAAGTATGTGCCAATGACAAGCAAGTGACAAAATGTCTATTCTCTATTTCAGCATACGTGGTTGTTTTCCCTTAACCCAATGTTCTTGGATATCTTCCAGCGTTTGCCCTTTGGTTTCGGGCATATAGTAATAGGTAAATATCAATCCCCCAATTCCAATAATGGCAAATAGCCAAAATGCACCAGCTGGGTTCGAGCTCTGTACTCCATCAGCCATAGTAATTTCCGTACCAGGTATTGTGAGTGCTCTTGTTAAAGTTAAGAATGTTTTAGCAACAATGAAGTTAAATAACCAATTGCTGAAGGTTGCTATACTCATCGCAATTCCTCTTATCCTTAAGGGATATATTTCTGATATTATCAGCCAGGCAATAGGACCAAGACTAATAGCGAAAAAGGCAATGTAGATTGCCACGCTACCAACAGATATCCATTTTAAGGATGACCCAAGTGCTTCAGCTTGGTTAAAGGCGATTCCTAATATAGTCAATGCAACAACCATCCCTGATAATCCTAGATATAATAGTGGTTTTCTTCCCCAACGATCAAGAAGCCAAATTGCAACAATTGTAAAAAGTATATTTACTATACCTACCATAGTGGTTGCCATAATTGGTGCAAAATCCCCATGAAATCCAGCAATCTGAAAGATGGTAGGAGCATAATATATTACTGTGTTGATACCTGTAAACTGTTGAAATAACATAATACCTATACCGATTATTAATGCAGGTCGAAGCCAGGGTTGAAGTAATTCTGAGATAGATGATTTATTTTTTGATTCAGTTAACAATATTTGCTTAATTGAATCGATTTCATTTTGAATGTCATCAGGGTCAGTAGTTTTCTCAAGTGCTAGTCTGGCTGCTTCATCTTTTTTATGGCTCATCAGCCATCTTGGTGTGTCTGGAAGAAACAACATTCCCAAACCTAGTACAATAGCAGGTAGCACTCCCATAATAAACATCCAACGCCAGCCTTCATGGGTTTCAGCAAAACCAAGATCAACAAGGTATGAAGCAAAAATTCCGATAGTTATTGCTAACTGATTTAATGAAACTAAAGCCCCTCGTATCTTTTTAGGAGAAATCTCAGAAATATACAGTGGCACTGTAAAGGATGCAACACCTATTGCCAATCCGATTATAATCCGCCCTATGATTATGAAAGTTACATCTGGAGCTAAACCTGAAATAGTAGAACCAATAATAAATATTATAGATGTAACTATAATGATAATCTTACGACCGAATTTATCAGCAAGTTTACCGCTAATAATGGCTCCAATCATTGCACCAATAAGCACAACACTTACAACCCATTCCTGTAATTCCGGTAACATTTGATGTGCTCCTGGTTCTGCAAATTGAGTTTTAATAAGTAACAATGCACCCGATATAACACCTGTGTCGTATCCAAATAATAATCCACCGAACGCTGCTATTGTTGCTACGAAATAAACATGTTTGTTGTTTCTTTTTATCATAATTAATAAGTTTAGAGTATAAAAAAAATGATTTGAATTCTATTCGTTTTATTGTATGGTTATCTGTGCCTAATAAACGTACTCATAATATTTGTATGTCTTCAAACAAACTTGAACTTTTAGGGTCAAAAATTAAGAGAGTGTTAATACAAAACTAATTGTTTTTTTTGATATTGTTTTTTTCTTTCATTTAGCGTTTTATTTTTGATTCTTTTACGTTGTTTTAATTTACGATCACCACGCCCATAATACACCTCTGCCGGTGTTAAATTTTGTAATGATTCATGATATCTTTCAAAATTGTAATATTTAACAAATTCTTCCATTTTAACTTCAAGTTGACTAGGGCTAAAGTAATTATCAAGTTTAATCACATTTTTCATTGAACGGTGATATCTTTCAATTTTACCTTGTGTTTGAGGATGTAGCGGTCTTCCTCTAATATGCTTCATATCTTTTAATATCAAATAATCTGCAAGTTCGTTAGATATATAACATGAGCCATTATCAGACAATAGTTTCGGTGGATTTGCTTTGGATAAGTCTGTTTTCAACAGAGCCATTTCTAAGTTGTTTTTAACATCTTCTGCCTTCATTGTAGAACAAAGCTTCCAGTCGACAATAAAACGACTGTAATCGTCTAAAATGGTGGATAGATAATACCAGCCCCAACCATAGATCTTGAAGTAAGTAAAATCAGTTTGCCACATTTGATTTACAGATGTTGTCTTGTCGTAAAAACTATCAGAGGCACTCATTATCCTAAAGGAAGGGGAAGTAATTAATCCATTTGATTTTAATATCCTATAAACACTTGATTCACTAATGTAATACTTATAATTATCAGTAATATACCATGCTAATTCCCTGGATGATAACTCAGGCTTTTCCAAAGAGATTTCAACAACTTTGTCTCTGTCGTTATCATTAATCCTATTCCAGCTACCTAACCTATTAGATTTTCTTCTAGCCAAACCATCATACCCATTTTCTGAATATGATTTATACCACATATAAAAGGTCGTTTTATTGACTTTTAATTCTTTAAGAGTTCGTATTACTCCTAAATCAGAATCTTCTACCAAACGGATGATTTCGTATTTCTCACGCTGACTGTAATGCATGTACTTCTTCCGTTTTAGTCTTCTCCATTCAAGTTTTTTTTCACATGCCTGTTCTCTAACAAAAGTTCTGCTACAAGCTCTTTTAATGCACTATTCTCTTTTTTTAAATCATTTACCTCTGTTGTATTAGCTTCTCGAAGCGTATCTCCATTTAATCGCTTCTTGCCTGCTTCCATAAAATCTTTACTCCATTTGTAGTATATGCCCTGTGATATACCTTCTTTACGACATAATTCTGCAATAGAGCTCTCTCCACGCATACCATCAATGATAATTCTGATTTTCTCCTCGGAATTGTAACTCTTTCTTGTTTTCCTTTTTAAATCACTAATTAGTGAAGTTGCACTTTTCTTCCTAGCCATTTTCTTTACTTTTTAAGATTAATAAAATTATAAAATATATATCTTAAATTTGACTCGTGAAAAGTTCACTTTTTGCTGAAACTATACAGTATGCAAACAAAATATGACTCCAAGGCAAATTGGTTGTTTACACTCAAGTATATTTCACTTGACCAACTTCCTCATAAAGTAAGTGCTTCAATTTTAGATCGGTACCAGGGGGCTTTACTATCTAAGGCAGCAGAAATGCAAGAGCCTGATTTTGATGGCTATGGTGTTGCCTTTATCTACCAAAAATACCGATGGGCTGTTGCTATTACTAAAGAAGGTAATGTTTTCAGACGTAAAATTACTTCTGAAGGATTTTGATTTCTGATAAAATGGATTTTTCCAATAAGTAACTGTACATACTCATTACAAGCTACATACCAAAAGAAAATAAGAGAATTCGTAATGGACTAAATTACACCCTGTTACAAGTGTAAAGTGTAGCCCCACCAGGACTCGAACCTGGATCTAAAGTTTAGGAAACTTCTATTCTATCCCTTGAACTATGGGGCCAAATTTTGAAATGCAAAAATAGTATTTTTTAGGCTTAGGATTTTACACTTGAATTCTATTCGCTTACCTCGTCTTCATCATTAGCATTAAACTTAATGATGGTTAGAGGTTTTATTTCAACTCTTTTGTAATTGTTGAGTTCCTCTCTGGCAGCAGCCCTCGAATTAAAGATTGCTAAGTAAACATAATAAGAATCTGAATCATCAATTGTGCCTAGTTGGCTCTTGATACCTAACTCATGAAAAATCTTCATCAATTTTTCAGCGTCAACGAAATTTTGGATTTGCCCTGCAATTATATAATATCTTCCATCAATCATTTCGTTTACTTCAAGAGGCATATATGGTATCTCAAAGTCAGGAACAGCATCTTTATCAACTGCCTTGCGATTTGTATTTTCGTAAATTTTGCCTGGCAGCACTTTTATTTTCTGTAGCGCTGGAGCGTCAGGTCCTTTGTCTAAAGGAGTTGCTTTTTTGAAATTTATTTTACGATTTCGTTCAACTATCTCAAATATTACAGGAGCAGAAGTTGTGTCAACTAACAACTTTTGTAAATCGTTTCTGAGTATCCTGAAGTTTTTTCCAAATACATTTTTTATACGTATTTGATAAACATGATTGCCTGGAGCAAAAACTGTAAAACTCCCATCCTTTTGAGTAAAAGTTGAGTAGCTGTTGCCCAATTTATTATATGCCGTTACCTTAATGTTTGCCAAATCTATCATCCCATCAGAACCCTTAACAAATTTTTGACGTTTAAGATCAACTTGTCCAACAATCTTACTTGCCTTTTGAAATGGAATATAGTATACTGCATTCTTATTTAGTACGATTTGCTCATTACTACTATTCAAATAAAAATATTCTTTCAGGTCGCTTATTGGTATTATTGTCGCCTTATAAAAACCTTTTGGAATTCGGTTGAATGTTACTATGCCCTTATCATTTGATAATAATGTTATGTCAACTGGAAAATTACCACGAGGCATAAAGCTGGCTGAATTAGTAATTTGAAGCCTGATTCTAACATTCGGAATACCTTTTTCGTAATTATCCATTTTGCCATTACCATTTTCATCCTGGAATAGCTGAACTTTTAATCGTCGCAAATCTTTCTTCCACTTGTTATAGTTAGATTTACCCCATCGCTTTTTAATTGAGAACTCGAGATAGTAGAATGACCTCCGAGAATCGAATTCATTGTAAGTTTGTTGAGTATAATTATAAGTTCCACCAACTATTACATACCAATCTTTAGCTACATAGGTTTCAATTCGTGGGTTTATGTTCAACGAACCATACTTTAGATCAAATCTGTAAGTATAGTTTGTAAACATTGAAAGGCTTACTCTTCCCTTTAAATATGTTTTAATAGCATAAGGTGAAATATTCACACTATTGTTACCTGCATCCAACGCGTACTGATAAAGCCCCATGTTTACCATTGGTCCGTAATCGTACGAAATTCTCATTCCGTAGCCATTGTTATGATAATCACCAAGAAAATGAAAATCGTATCGCGTATCTGTCTGGTCTTCAATTTCCTGATACCTAAATTTTCCTATTCCGTATTTAACATTTAGCATGAGATGGCGTCCAAAAAAACCTTTAAATTCCATTCGATATTTCTGAATATTATATATAATTCGCTTGTCTTCGTTAGGCACTGGATTTGATGAGTGGTAATATTCAATACTCGGACCCATGTACCATCTAAATTTCCTGGTTGTGTTTGAGTGAAAAAGGATATTAGCATATTGGTCTTTTAGTCTTATTTCGGGGAGTTTAAAGCCCTCACTATTTACATTATAGTAGTTACGAGAGCTGTTAACATATTGAGCACTAATATAATTCTTTGAATTAGCTATACTATATTTTGCTTTTGTGAAAAAATTAAGCAGGCCCATTTGAGGTCCTGGTATATCAGGTGATCCGTAATTGTTTGTGACGTGAAATGATAGATTATTGCTTATTTTTCCAAAGTAATTTATATCCCAGGCATGTAAGTCTTCACCCTAATTTGGACAGATTGGTTTAAATCTTTATGGACAGAATTCATAAATTTATAACCAATAAAAATTCAAGTTATGGCAACTAAAAAACAAAGTGTCAAATCAAAAGTAAGAGAGATTAAGCGTCGTACTCGTAAGAAGTATTCATCAGAAGAGAAGATCCGCATAGTATTAGAAGGTTTACGCGGTGAAGAGAGTATTTCAGAGATTTGTCGAAAAGAAGGCATTAATACGAATGTTTACTACAAATGGAGTAAAGACTTTCTGGAGGCAGGAAAAAGACGATTAAATGGGGATACCCTTCGTGAAGCTAATAGTAATGAAGTTCAACATTTAAAAACTGAGAATAATGATTTAAAACAGCTGGTTGCAGAACTCAGCTTAGAGAATCGGATGCTTAAAAAAAGTCAGGATGGTTCCGAGTAAACTATAAGTATATGCGACGAAGTGCTGGAGAAAAAATGGAAGTTATCCGAATTGTAGAAGATTCTCAATTGAGTGTAAAACGCACCTTGCAAGAGCTTGGCATAAATCGGAGTACATTTTATGAGTGGTATAAACGTTATCTGGAACAAGGGTATGATGGATTAAAGCAACAACCAAGGCATCAAAACAGATTCTGGAACAAAATACCTGATAATGAACGCCAGAGAGTGGTTGAAACAGCTTTGGAACGTGAGGATCTTTCTCCACGTGAACTGGCATACCACATTACCGATAAACAAGGTTGGTTCATAAGCGAATCAAGTGTTTACAGAATATTAAAATCAAGAGGTTTAATAACAAGTCCTGCTTACATCGTAATGAGTGCAGCAGATGAGTTTAAGGATAAACCTAATAAAGTTCATCAACAATGGCAGATCGATTTTACATATTTCAAAATCATTGGCTGGGGATGGTACTATTTGGCAACAGTACTGGATGATTATTCAAGATATATAGTTCATTGGGCACTATGCAAGCAAATGCAATCAACCGATGCTGAACGTGTTGTAAGGGCTGCATTGTTAAAAACAGGCTTAGATAAAGAAGACCGTCCAAGACTACTATCTGATAATGGTTCTTGTTTTATTTCTGAACAATTTCGTGAGTTTACGGAAAGTGAGTTAAGCGATCATGTCAGGGGAGCTGCTTATCATCCTCAAACTCAAGGGAAGATTGAAAGATATCACCGGACAATGAAGAATGTGGTAAAGCTTAATAATTACTACTTCCCTGGTGATCTGGAACTGCAACTAGAACAATTTGTTAATTATTACAATAATCATCGTTACCATGAATCCTTGGAAAATGTAACACCATCTGATGTTTACCTTAATCGCAAACAGATAATATTAGAACAACGTGCAAAGACAAAGCACAGAACATTAATGCACAGAAGGGTGCTATATGAACAACAGAAATTAATAGTAAATGCAGACCATTGAAATATTGATAACTTCCTTAACGCTTCGCTAGAAGTTACCAACATTTCAACAGTCAAGAAACAACATCAAAAAAAGTAAAAGTGTCTATAAATAAAAAAGCTAAATTTGTCCAAGAGGGTTTGAAGTCAAACAATCATTTCCTTTGACATAAATTAAACTAAGTGGTATGGTTAAATAGTTAACGTTATACTTCTCTGTGATATCATAAAAACTAGATTTGCCAATATAGCCAGTATCGCTTATCAAACCCATGTCGCTAAGAGAGAATGCTCGATGGTCGAAATATAATCCAGCTCGAAATTTAATTATTTCTGACAGATAATAATCCAAAAAAGGACCTGAAGAGTACCCAACACCACCCTTAGAAATGGGCATGCCTGAATCATCCACACCTGTAAATTGAACGCCAGCCTCAAACCCAACATTAAAAGTACCCTTTAATAAAACTTCTTCCTGTGATATTAACTCTAGACTAAATATCAAAGTAAAAAGTATAACGATTGGAAGAAGTCTATATTTTTTAAGAAATAACAATCTATCTAATAATTACCAGGTATTCCACATCCATAATATTCCGACAAAAATAGCACTAATTCCTGCAAATACATTAATACCAATGAAAACAGTATCTTTTCGCTGTTTTGTTGCGGTTTTTGCCAATATCCCCAATAAAAAAGAAAATACAACCATAGCAACAATTGTACCTACCCCAAATCCTACTAAATACATAACAGCCTGATAATTATTTGAAAATGCTAGTGTTGGTAACATGCTGACAATATGCGAAACACCTGCAAAACCGTGAAGAATTCCAATGGCTGCCGCTGCCCAATAAGACTGCTTTTCCTTAACTCTGTCATCATTATGACTATGTTTTAGTGAATGTACATGTGAATGTTCATGTTTGTGGATATATGCACTTCCGTCCATATTTGTATGTGAATGTGCGTGTACATGCTTATCCCTGTGGTAGTTTATTACTTTTACAAGAGCCCAGATGCCAATTATTATGAGTAGTAATCCTACTATTCTTTCACTATTGTGAGAAATGAATTCAATAGGAATCAACTCTCTGAAAAAGAAAAAAACCAAACCTATGAGCAGAATGCCTGCTACGTGGCCAATACCCCATGACATACCAATCAACCAAGGTCGGAATTTAGCGTTTAGTGCCAAAGGACTAATAGCAGCAAGATGATCAGGGCCTGCAACAACATGAATAATTGATGCCAAGATTCCAAATAATAAGGGAAAATCTACTAAAGTTTCGATCATTATATTCCTGTTAAATAATTATACAAAGATACTTCTATTGTTAATTAATTCACAGAGGAATTTGAGTATTTTTTATAAAAAAACGAACTATTTTTGTTTGATTAAATATAGTTAATACATGCAGCGGTATTTTATCAAATTATCATATAATGGAGCAAACTATCATGGATGGCAAATGCAGGAAAATGCTCATACTGTCCAGGCTGAGATAACTGATAAATTATCGTTATTGCTAGAAGAGAAGATTCATATTGTTGGTTGTGGGAGGACGGATACCGGAGTGCATGCACACGAATTTTATGCTCACTTTGAAGTAGATGACTTAAAGATATCTTTAAAAGATATAGTCTACAAACTAAATAGTTTTCTACCTTCAGATATTGTCATTCACGACATATATAGAGTACCTGGCGATCTTCACAGCAGGTTTAGTGCCACTAGTCGTACGTATAAATATTATATTTCAATAATTAAAGATCCGTTTAATGAAAAGACGAGGTACTATTTTAATGGATCTCTCGATATTAATGCAATGAATCAAGCCTGTGCAAATTTATACGAGCATACTGATTTTACCAGTTTCTCAAAATTACACACTCAAACGGCCACAAACAATTGCATTATTCAGTTGGCTAAATTCGAAAGAATTGAAAACGAATTAATATTTACAATAACAGCCGACAGGTTTTTGCGTAATATGGTCCGGGCAATTGTTGGTACTCTTTTTGAGATAGGTAAAGGTAAGATGAAAGCAGAAGAAATTAATAGAATTATCAAAGCTAAAGATCGTAGTATGGCCGGCTTTTCAGTACCAGCGCATGGACTATTTCTCGAAAGGGTAATATATCCATAAGGGATAGATAATCATGCTTTATTTTTTAATTAATAACTTCTCAAAAATGGGTTATTCATTATTTTAATTGCATTAGTTTTAGCCTCTTAAATTATTTAGCAATTTTCTCAAATATATTTAGAAAAAGATAATTATGGGAGGCTTTTTTGGAACCATCTCAAAATCTGGTTGCGTTAACGAACTATTCTACGGAACAGATTATAATTCACACCTCGGTACAAAAAGGGGAGGCATGGCTGTATTGAATTCAACATCGATACGGAGAACCAGTCATTATTAATTCAAATTTAAGTTCTCATTTTTCTGATATAATTCCTGAAATCAATTTAGGTTCGATAGTGAACAAAAATTGGGTTGTATATTCTATTTATTAAAAAGGCTTTTGATTATTTCTTTAACAGGCCTTATTGAGTGAATGTCTTCAATACTATATCCTGCCACCCAAACAGTTTTGTAAGTAGGTTTATTTGCAGCTCTTCTTATAGATTTCATTCCTTTCACCATAATAAACATTTTTATGTACTTCTTAAATCGCTTGTTACGACTAAGAATTCTTGACATGGTACCCTGCTTATTCCCGTATTTCTTCATATAGGGTGTGTTAATCACAGTAATGGGTGTACCTGAGATATTGCTGGTCATCACTATATCTTTTGCGCTATACTGAACCAGAGCATTCTTATATTCTTCGCTCACACTTGCTTCCTTAGACGCTATAAATAATGTCCCAATGGAAGCTGCATCAGCGCCAATATCAAGAGCTTTTTTTAGTTGATCATTTGTTGCTATTCCTCCTGCCGAGATTATTGGAATATCCAACTTCCGTTTAAGTAATGGCACCAATTCTTCTGCTGTCATATTTCCTGCATGGCCACCTGCACTTGAGTTAACAGCAATTACTGCATCAGCGCCCAACTCTGCAACCTTTAAGGCAAATTTTAAATCAACAACATCACAAAACACTTTAATATCAGCTGGTTTACATTTATCGATTACTTCTTTTGGACTACCCAATGATGTAATAATGAAGTCTACTTTTAGTTCAACACATGTACTTAATTGCTTTTTATACTTGATATTTGATTTATTGACAATTAGGTTGATACCGAAAGGTTTGTTTGATGCTTCTTTAATCTCTGTGATGGCTCTTCTTAAATCTTCATCCGTACGGAAATTCAATGCAGGTATAGCTGCTGTAATGCCATTATTAAGAGCTTCAATTATCATTTTGGGATTTGATACCAAAAACATAGGTGCCATAATAACCGGATAATCGATACCCATTAACTTTGTGAATGAAGTTTGCATTTGCTAAATTTATTGCAATTATGGATAGTTTCAATTTCAGATGCAAACATAACTTTTATAGTAGTACCCACCTTTAATTAGACAATCCTTATGAACAAGCAAAGCTAAGGTTTTGTCCATTTGATTCAATAATGTTTTTGATATAAAAAATTGCCCAAAGAATTTCTTCTTTGATTTTCTTGAGCAGTCCTCTAAAATTGAACCCTGCTGCTGCAAGATTTGCATTGATGTCATTACCAATAGTGCCTTTAAGGTAATTTCTCGCCATACGGCAATCATGTTTTACATGTCCAATTACTGGTTCAACAGCGGCTCTTGTTCTACATTTTTTTCGCATAGTTGATTTAGAATAAGGCTGTTTGGCATTTGGTGGCCGTGGCGTGACTATTGTAGTACCATTTACTTCTTTCTTTCCTTTGTAACCCCTGTCAACAATGGCGTTCTTAAATTTAATACCACTAATCTTTTCAACATTGTCAAGGGCTGGTTGTAAAGTAGATGTATCATTTGGGTTGCCGTTAAAGTTCTTCACTCCAACAATTATATTTACTCTAGGCACAACAGCAAATGATACTTTTGATCCAAACTCAAATTTCTTGTGTACTTTGCCCTTTGCAATACAAGAGGTAGATGGTTCATGTAAACTATAGATTTTGTTCTTGTCCAATCTCTTTTGAGATACTACTTTATTTAAATTTATAAGTTGCTCAGTATGTTGTTTTAGAGCTTCTTCGTTTAAGGTCCTCTCAAGTTCCCGTACAAGCCTGCCTGCTATTGTCCTTAATTTGCGCAATGCAGCATTTGCTTCTTTTTTTCGCTTGGGATGATGAGCAAAACGTTGTTTAAGTAACAGTTTTTTCATGGTGCGCTTGTAGGTCTGGCGCTGAATGATGCTTTCCAATTTGGCAATCTTGTTGCATTGCTGGATAACCCTTATCAATAATTTAGCATCTGTGGGATAAGTAATATTCTTTTCTTGTGCTGTTGTATCTATGAGAACATCTTTAGTTCTTATCTCTTTTTTCCTTGTTTGAACCGATAATTGAAATATCTTTTCAGCACCCTCTTCACCTATACGTTTGCGGAAGTGAACCATGTCTGATGGGTCACAGGGATATTCCCACTGAAATTCAGACTCTCCACAAAAATACTGGTAGTAAGGGTTTTGAAGCCACTGCTCCATAACTGTTTCATCACCTAAGTTATAAATCCTTTTTAATAACAGCAGTCCTACCATAGTACGGATTGGTACTCCAGGCTGACCAGTGTGAGAGTACAAAGGGCTGAAACTGTTTTCAAATTCATTCCAATCGATTTGTTGAGATAAAATCACAAGTTCGTGATTAGGATTAATAATCTCTTTTAGTACTGGCCGGAACATGTTTCTTTGACCTTGGTTTGGTAATTTCCCTTTCATTATTCTGCAAGATTTTTATCTAAATTATATAAAACCTTGCAATCTAACTTATGCAAAACATGTGAGTTATTCACTTTTTGCTGTTGATTACCAACAATTTAAAGGGTTCGTAAGGATGGACTAGTTATATAATTGAAGGTTGTATACTTATTCTATTAGAATTAGGATTTTGATTATTGGTAATTTTTCCTTAGTTTTGTTTATCTTTTAAAATAAAAGCCATATTTTAATAAAAATGAAAGGAGGAATAATGAAATCTCATCGTACTGTTCTGCGTGCCGGATTTATTGCAGGTAGTATTGGAGCCATTTCAGTGATAATCTGGTTTTTCATTGTAGATTTAATTGCAGGACAATCATTTTTTACACCTGCAGCTCTTGGTTCCGCTGTTTTTTTGGGGCTTCGCGATCCAACGATGATAACAATTAGTGTTCCACTTGTTCTGGGCTACACTGTGATTCACTTTTTAGCATTTTATGTAGTGGCTACTATTGCTGCATATATATTTAAAGAAGCTGAAAAAAACCAAAATGTTCTCTGGTATGCATTAGAATTTTTTATTATTTTTGAAGTAGGATTTTATTCTATAGTCGGCTTGCTCTTTACACCATTGTTAGCAGAATTTGCCTGGATAAACATAGCCATTGGAAATATCATCTCTTCAGTAGCTATGGGCATATACTTCTATCGAACCGAGCCAGCGTTGAAAAAGGGGCTGGTTTAATAGCATCTAAATTTTCAAGGTCTTATTTCACTGCAATCATCAGTTTCATCATTGCTGCAAACCGATGTCCCATTATTTTCGAGAGAGAGTTACATTTTTTTTATTACATGTGTGCCGCAAGTCGTTAGAAATACAAATGTTGTATGTTTTTAAGAATTAGGGAAGAAATTAAAAAACTTCATCCTGCTTATTTTGGGCTTGTTATGTCGACTGGGATTGTGTCGATTGGCATGCATTTCTTGGGCTGGCCAATACTACCGAGAGTACTCCTTTGGGTGAATATATTTTCATACGTCATTCTTTGGATTATGAATATCCTCCGAATCGTTATTTACCCACGCCGTTTTCTAGTTGACATGTCTGATCATTTGAGAGGAGTTGGATTTTTCACTTTCGTGGCCGCCACAGGAGTGTTAGCAGCACAGCTTATTGTTATTTCTGATGATATTCTATCCGCAAAGATTCTTTGGTATCTGGGAGCAGGACTATGGCTTCTTTTTATGTATGGAATTTTTTTCGCGCTTACTGTAAAAAAAGTTAAGCCAAATCTTGCGGAAGGAATCAATGGTGGATGGCTTGTAGCAGTTGTAGCTACACAGTCATTATGTATAGTTGGATGCCTAGCTCCTCCCGAGCTTGGAATTGGAAAAGAGGGTTCCCTTACAATCATGCTTGCTCTCTGGCTTTGTGGAGGGATGCTCTATATTTGGCTTATCTCGCTTATTTTCTACCGATATACATTTTTTATATTACAGCCCTCTGATCTCATGCCTCCATATTGGATTAATATGGGAGCAATGGCTATTTCAACACTTGCTGGATCGATGCTCATTCAACGGGCTTCAGATTCTCCTCTATTGCTTTCAATACTACCATTTTTAAAAGGTTTCACTTTATGGTATTGGGCAACAGCTACCTGGTGGATTCCACTCATGGTACTTCTTGCAATTTGGCGTCATGGAATAAGAAGGTTCCCATTCTCATATGATCAAGGGTACTGGGGGGTTGTTTTCCCGCTTGGTATGTACACAGCTTGTACTTTCCAACTGGGACAAGCCATTGATTCTAGTTTGATCTCAGCTATTCCTCTTGGTTTTGTATATATAAGTGTACCAGTGTGGGGCGTAATCTTTTATGGACTTCTGCGACGAATGGTATCCATTTTATTTGATTAAATTTTTGGATGATGCATTTAAGGAATTTCCTTGAAAGTTGAGTTGGAAGATTTAGTCTTGGCTATATGGAGTGAAAAGATACAGGTCTGTCCATAGCAATTCTACTCAGCATAAAATTTGTCGCCAGATTCAGATGTAAGACATTGTAGAAATTTCACATTTTCGAAAATCCAACTGAAAAACCAGGCAGTAAAATTTCAAACGAAAATTTTGGAATTATGAAATTGCTATTAATTGATGTTCAGAAGAGGAAATTAGGCTTTTACAATTAATGTAATCGAAAAGTACTGTAATAGCATCTAATATCTGCGCTAACTATAGATAACCGAGTTCTTCTAGACAGGATCTTATTAATTCAAAGGTACGCTCAATATCATGGTCAAGGCCTACCGAAAATCTGATTAATCCAGGTGAAAGACCCATTTCCTTTTGTGTCTCAATTGGGACTTCTGATGAAGTGCTTCTACCTGAATTGGAGAATAATGTTTTGAAATAACCAAGACTAACAGCGTGATAGCCAACCCCCTTTTCTTGCATAAGCTCCATAAATGGAGTTGCTCTTTCAGCAGTTTCCAGGTCGATGGCAATTATTCCGCTATAACCAAATCCTTCATTCATCATGCTATTCATGAGTTCATGCTGTGGATGTTCTGATATTCCCGGGTAATTACATTTTAACCCAATTTCTTTAAACTTCTTTGCAAGGAACATAGCATTTTTGCCATGTTGAACCATCCGTATGTGGAGTGTGCCAAGGTTTTTAAGTATGGATGATGAGCGCAAAGGATCGAGAACCGGGCCAAGTAACATGGCTGTCCCGTCATTCACATTGCTTATGTCGTTAATAAATTCTTCGGATGCGCAAATAGCACCAGCAACACAATCATTTTTGCCATTAATAAATTTTGTCATACTATAAACTACTATGTCGGCACCAAGTTTGAATGGGCTAAGAATCATCGGAGTAAAAGTATTATCAACTAGAACTTTTATGCCATGCTCATGTGCGATCTTAGATATTGCTGGAATATCACTCACCTGAAGCATAGGATTAGTCATGCTTTCGGTATAAATAACCTTAGTATTGGGTTTTATAGCTTTCTTAATGCCTTCATGGTCGGAAATATTTACAAATGATACCTCAATATTAAACTTTTTAACATAGTTGTGCAGAAATGCAAAAGTGCCTCCGTAAGTAGTAACACTGGTAATAATATGATCACCTGTATTACAAATTTGGAGAATTGCTGTAGTAATTGCAGCCATTCCAGATGCTGTCACCCAGGCAGCTTCTGTGCCTTCCATATTTGCAAGTGCATCAGCAAGGTATTTGTTAGAAGGGTTCCAGTGGCGTGAGTACAAAAAACAACCTTCGGCTTCACCCTGAAATGCATCAATCATAACATTTTCATGAAGGAATGTATATGTTGCCGAATCTGTAATTGATGGATTAACCCCTCCGAATTCTCCAAATTGTTCTATTTTTTGCAACGCTGTGGCAGGATCGAATTTATTTTTCATCTTTTTTCTGTGGTTAGTTTTTATGATGCAAAATTAGTAAACAAACGACCTGTATTTTACAGAATCTTTCTAAATTAATGCTCCGTTAACCCTCACCCACAAACTTCCTTTTAATATGATTTAATTTAATAAATTCGCTCATTAAAAATATTTTTCATAAGTGAGAATAATAACCAGGAAATATTTACTGCTCTATTTAACATTACTAGTTGTTTTCGCTATCGTTAATTTTCTGAGTACTGATTCTGATCGTAAAGTATTTATAGATGGTGACGGAAGTGGACATTATGCATATTTGCCGGCGATATTTATTTTTCACAGTGTTGATTTTGACGAAGTCCTACAATTTGAAAAGCAAAGGAGACCCCCTGATTATATGGGTCATTATTTTCATAAGCATGGCGATGTTCATATAAATAAATATACCATTGGTACAGCTCTTTTACAACTTCCCTTTTTTCTTTTAGGATTTCTAATTAGTTTGCTGCTTGGTTTAACACCCGATGGTTATAATATTATATTTCAGTATAGTGTTGCATTTGCAACTTTATTTTGGGTTGGACAAGGAATTATCTATTTCGTGAAGTTATTACTTACTTACGGTATAGATCGAAAGTTTGCCTGGGCAATGGCAACAGTAACTTTGTTCGGAACGAACTTATTTTTCTATGTGTTCGTTCAGCCATCGTTTTCACACACATACTCCTTTACACTGATTACAATATTTCTGTATTTCTGTAGAAAGGGATTTTTGAATTATGAGAAAAGGTATATGTTATTAGCTTCATTTTTAATGGGCTTAGTTATACTTGTACGTCCTATAAATATAGTTATTGTAGCATCCCTACCTTTTATAGCAGGTACTCCACAACTATTCTTCAATACGGTTAAGTTGAAATTCAAAGGTTACGACTACATACCTGCAGTTATAATCCTTGCACTTACAATTAGCCCGCAATTGATAATCAATTATCTTCAAACAGGAGGACTAATTATTTTTGGGTATAAAAACGAAGGATTTTATTTTACAGAACCACAAATAAGTAATTTTCTTTTTAGTTATCGGAAAGGATGGTTTATTTATTCACCTGTATTTTTGCTGTTGTTACCTGCTGTAATTTATCAAGGCTGGCGAAAATCGATCTATGCTGCAATATCATTCGTAATTTTCTTTTTTATCCTTGTTTACATTTTCTCTTCATGGTGGAATTGGTTCTACGGAGATAGTTTTGGGATGAGGCCCATGGTTGATTATTATGGATTGTTTATGCTCGTTATTGCCTTATTTCTTTTCCAAATTAAAATGAAATGGTTTAGAATTATTGCAGCATTTTTTATTTCTATATTTCTTTTACTAAACCTTTTTCAGTCGTATCAATATGCAGTAGGTATTATTCATCCTGATTCGATGTCGAAGAGGTCATATTGGCATGTTTTCCTAAAAATGGATAAGAAATTTAAGAATGTAATCTCAGGGAGTGATGAGTCATACTATGGTCGTTTGTCAAAAAAACCATTTTTTAGTTCATCTAATCATATTGACAATTTTGATCAAGGCTGGACAACGTCAAATAGTTTGAACCGGGAAATTTCATTTTCAGATTCTTTGTCTGTTATTCAAACACCAATTAACATTTATAGTCCATCTTTAAAATTTCAAATAAGCGATACGCTTATAGGGTATAACAATATTTTTGTCAGATTTAAATCTTATTACTATGAACTCGAACAAAATGCTTCACTAAAGGCATTATTTGTTGTGGATATTAATGATACAAATGGCAGTAGTGTTTTCTACAAGGCATTTCGCGTAAAGCAGTTACCAGATAATATTAATCAAAGCTGGCAGGAAGGCAGTATCGGATTCAAACTCCCTGAAATAACTGAGAACATGGCATATATTAAGTTTTATATATGGAATGTTAAAAAGCAAACGTACTTATTAGATGACTTAACTATTCAATTAAGCACCTATAGTCCTGACAATTAATCTAACTTCCTGTCGTCTTCATATAGTTATTACAAGTCATTAAATGTTCTATTTTAATAATCACTACTTTATTTTGAATATTGGCTAAATAATTTGTCTTTTTTAACACAATTACCCTGTCTTATTTACTATTTTTGCCGCTCTAATATCAGTATTAATGAAGTTCAAATTAGGCGATAAAGTAAAATTTATTGACGAAGTAGGAGGGGGTGTTGTAACTAAGATACTCGACTCAAGACTTGTTAACATTAAAACTGATGATGGCTTTGAGATGCCTGTTGTTACTTCGGAATTGATGCCGGATCAAAGGGATCTCCAAACACAAGATACCATTACAAACAGTAATCCGTCCATTGTTCATAATAGTGAAGACAGTGAGCCTGAATTTATTTCTGAAATTAACCCATGGGGCAACATAAAAGAAGAACCAGGTGTATATCTTGCCTTTGAACCCCACGAACAACAGTGGCTTCTTACAGGTGACATCGATGTCCTACTATTGAATAATACACCATATGAATTATTATTTAGTCTTTTTCTTAACATAAGCGATAAAATAGAAGGAGTTGATTTCAACTCGGTTCCTGCAAATTCAAAGATTGTTATTGAAACAATTGATCGTGAAGAGATTGAAAAATGGACATCAGGATACTTACAACTACTATTTCACTCTGATTCTCCTGACAAAGTTTACCTGCCTGTGCATTCAGTGATTGATGTTCAAGTAAGTAGGTTTTTTAAAGAAGGAAGCTATCGGGCAAATACTTTATTGAATGGTAAAGCTATAATTGTAATGGTTATCACACAAAATACTTTGGCTGTGGCTTCTGATTGTGAAGCTCAACGCAAGTTAGAAACTGAAGTAGAAAAGCTCAAAACCAAAATTACAGATAAACCCTTAATTGACAAATACAAAACACGTCAGCTAGAAGCTGTTGTTGATCTGCACATTGGTGAATTGATAGATAACATACTTGGATTGTCTAGTTTGGAGATGCTTAAAATACAGATCGATACATTCAAAAAAGTTCTTGAAAGTGCCATAATTAGTGATTATCAAAAGGTAACGTTCATTCATGGAGTTGGTAACGGTGTTTTAAAAGATGCGATTATCAAAGAACTTGAAGATTACGAGAACCTTGAAAATAAGATCGCATCCATAACCAAGTTTGGTGTTGGAGCAATTGACGTTGTAATTTCAATAAAAGATTATTAATAACATGATCCGGATATTTGTTGGGACTGAATTAGTAGTAATTTTTTGCAACATTTATCTCAAAATAAATTATAAAAAATGAAAAAATTTTCAAATATTTTGTTTTCAATGCAAACCATGGGTGCATTAATACTCTTGTTTGCTATTTCTATAGGTACAGCAACATTTATTGAGAACGATTTTGGCCCTACAGCGGCAAAAACTGTTGTTTATAATGCTACATGGTTTAATATTCTGCTATTTATTTTAATAGTTAATTTGATTGGTAGAATAATTGTTGATCGTATGTACAAATTAAAAAAGCTTCCAATCTTTATATTTCATGCAGCTTTTATCATAATACTAGTTGGATCAGCAATTACACGCTTTATCAGCTATGAAGGTATGATGCATATACGCGAAGGTAATTCCTCTAACACTATTCTTTCGAGCGAAACTTATGTAGATGTAGAAATTGTTGACGGTGCATCATCTACTACATTAAGCAAGAAGGTAATGCTGTCGGTATTAACTCCTGGAGCTTTAAGCACATCAGCTAATATAAACAATAAGTCTTTTAGCTTTAGAAGTGTAATGTATGTTCCAAATGCTCGTGAAGTTATCTCTGAAGCTCAGGATGTTGGGGATCCTTTTGTAGTTCTGACTGTTTCTGATAGAACAGGAAGCAAGAATCATATACTAAAGTATGGCCATAGTAGCCTGGTTGGACAGAAAAAGATAAACTTTAGTGATAATTTTAATTCAGATGCGGTAAATATAGATACTATAAATGGTGATCTCAAAGTGTTTGCTAATGAAGAAATATTGGCAATGACGATGGCTACAGATATAGTTGATACTTTGGAGTATGGAAGCTGGAATTCTATAGAATCCCAGAAATTATATAGTTTTCGCGGATTTAATATTGTGCTAGCCAGTTATTATCCTGTGGGCACTATTGATTACGTTAGCTACACCGGGCAAGGTAGTATGATGGATGCCTTAGTTGTTGAGGTTAGCAATGGTGATATAACTGAGGAGATTGTACTAAGAGGTGGTAAAGGCTACATGGGAGAGCCTATTTATTTTACATTTGGTGGTGCTAACTTCAGTATGTCTTATGGGGCAAAGCAGATAGTACTCCCATTCTCCTTAACTTTGAAAGGCTTTCAGCTAGAGCGATATCCTGTTTCTAACAGTCCTTCATCATATGCCAGTGAGGTTGTCTTGACGGATAGGGCAAAAGATATATCCAAAGATTATAGAATTTATATGAATAACGTGCTCAATTACAGAGGATACCGATTCTTCCAATCTTCGTATGATAAAGATGAATTAGGTACAATACTTTCAGTAGCACACGATTACTGGGGCACATTTTTTACATATGTTGGATATTTCTTTATGAGTCTTGGTATGTTTCTTGCCATAGTAAGTCGTCATTCCCGATTTGCTTTACTTGGCAGATTACTTAAAAACTCAACAAAAAAGATTAATAAAACAAAAGCAGTTGCGACTTTACTTATTTTCCTAGTTACGTCTAGCGCTTTTGCACAGCAGAATAGTACTTCAGGTTCTAAACAAAAAGATATACCAAAGGAACACGCTGATAAATTTGGTGAATTGATAGTGCAATCGAACGATGGGAGGTTTAAACCAGTTAATACTCTGTCTGATGAATTGATAAGGAAGATTTCCCGTAAAACCACCATTAATGGTTTAAATTCTGATCAGATATTCCTGGGAATGATGAGTAATCCTGTTAAATGGCAACAGGTACCATTAATAAAAGTGTCACATCCCGAATTAAAAGCGATTTTGAAGATTAAAGGTAAACATGCTTCATATTTTGATTTCATAAATATGAATGACAGAAC
>PVBE010830385.1_pt1 | contig 58542 bp, 55 predicted proteins | sample 1631181 | NCBI WGS metagenome assembly PVBE01 (sample SAMN08397723, study PRJNA350692) | Marine metagenome, whole genome shotgun sequencing project. | isolation source: water | place: Pacific Ocean | collected 2012-04
CACAATCCTAATGACACCGGAAAAGCAACCGTTCTTCGCCGGTACCTATTTCCCGAAAGAGAGCCGTTTTCAGCGGATGGGTATGATGGATCTACTGCCGCGTTTAGGGAAAATGTGGCATGAGGACAGGAACAAGCTCTTAACCACCGCAGAACGGTTGTTCGCGATCTTGCGGTTTGCGGAACGGCTGGTTGCGACGCTCGGATTCGTATTAGCGTTGGGCGTGCTTCTGATCATCGGCAACACCATCCGGCTGGCCATAGAGAACCGGCGCAGTGAAATTGAAATAGTGAAACTAGTGGGCGGAACCGACAGTTTCGTGCGAAGACCATTTCTTTATCTTGGCTTCTGGTACGGAATAGGTGGTGCCTTGGTTGCCTGGGTTCTGGTCCAGGGAAGTCTGGTGTTCTTGTCCGCCCCGGTTGAGACTATTGCCCAGTCATATCGAGATGATTTTGCCCTTTCAGGGCCGGGAATTCTTGACAGTACTATCATTCTGCTCGCAGGTACCGGTCTAGGAGTTTCAGGTGCTCTACTAGCAGTAAGTCGTCATTTAAGTGACATAGAGCCGGAGTAGGCGCTTACTAACTAGTCTGATCTGCTAAGAATTCACGCCGCTTCATCGCTAGATTTCCCATGAAAACGGGTAGTCTTGGCATGTACCGCATCTCCCCTTCAGGTCATGGATGACCCGATATCTCCCCCCATGAGAAATGCAGCATCCCTCCACTTCACCAATTCTCATGGGTCCACCACTCGTTCATTTATGTCAGGTCAAGGCTAGCCTCAGAATACGAAATTAGCACTCACTCTTTTTGAGTGCTAAACTCCTCGCCCCATTTTCTCCAGACCAAGTATGAACACGAACCTTCAAGCCATTGATGTCATGTCACCTGGTGGCAACCTGGAAGCCTATATTCAGGCCGTAAATTCTATTCCCATGCTGACTGCTGACCAGGAGCGAGAAGTCGCTAATCGACTGTATTTTGATGGAGATCTGGATGCAGCGAAGCAACTAGTATTTGCTCATTTACGATTTGTGGTCTTTGTCGCAAAATCGTATTCGGGCTATGGGTTGTCCGAGGCTGATCTGATTCAGGAAGGGAATGTCGGTCTGATGAAAGCTGTTAAGCGCTTCAACCCGGAATTCAAAGTCAGATTGGTTTCATTTGCAGTTCACTGGATCAAGGCGGAGATGCACGAGTTCATTCTCCGCAACTGGCGAATTGTCAAGGTAGCGACAACCAAATCGCAGCGAAAGCTCTTCTTTAACCTGCGCAGTGCAAAACGAAGACTGGGTTGGATGAATTCCCGGGAAGTAAGCCATGTTGCGCAGGCGCTTGGTGTTGAACCCGAAGTTGTGCGGCAGATGGAAGGCAGACTGGCATCACACGATGAACCCTTCGATGCGATGGGGCATGATGAAGATAGCTCCCCTTCGCCGGCAAGTTACCTAAAGGATAGTCGGGAAGACCCTGCGCTGGTCGTTGAAAAAAGTACCAAAAGCTTGGCTGATCACGAGAAACTTGTCGTGGCGTTCAAGGAATTGGATGCTAGGGCACGTGAGATAATACAGCGGCGATGGCTGACAGATAAGAAATCAACATTGCATGAGTTGGCGGATCAATTTGAGATTTCCGCAGAAAGAGTTCGTCAACTGGAAAAAAATGCCCTCAAGAAACTAAAACTCAGTTTCGAAGCCTGACCAAAATATCCGTCGATGATTGTCCATCGAAAACAAATCCGTTCCTATGTTATCCGTAAAGGGCGTATGTCTGACGGCCAGCGACGAGCCCTAGCAGAGTTGTGGGACCAGTATGGCCTGGAGTCATCCGACGGGCTAATTGATCCCAGTGCACAATTTGAAACGGATCAAGCCGTGACCATTGAAATCGGCTTTGGAATGGGAGACTCCCTTGTCCAGATGGCAGCGGAAGATCCTACTCGGAATTTTATTGGTATGGAAGTTCACACACCTGGAATTGGACATCTGTTGCGGGAAGCTGATGAAAGAGGGCTTACCAACCTCAAGGTTTACAGCGAAGATTCCATCGGGGTTTTTGAGCAATGCATACCGGACGAGAGCATTGCCTGTGTGCAGATCTTCTTCCCTGACCCCTGGCCAAAGAAACGGCACCATAAACGCCGCCTTATACAGGGTGAGTTCCTTGGCCTGATTTTACCGAGGTTGAAGCGCGGTGGCATCCTTCATATCGCTACTGACTGGGAGCCATACGCCGAGTGGATCAGGGAACTGCTGCACCAGCATGACGGCTTTGTTTCTGCCGATGCACCGGTGCGACCAAATACTAAATATGAGTTGAGGGGCCTCGGTCTCGGTCATAGTGTGACTGATATAGCTGCTCGCAAGGCATAGAAAGCGAAGGCTTTGCAGGGCTCAGTCAATGAGCAGCAGCAGGTCGTCCAGGTAGCGCATGCCAAGATCGGTTGGAAATATGTGCTCATCATTTTCTCCATCCCTCTGAAGTAGTTTCCTTTCGAGTCCAGCCTCTAGAAAATCAGTCATCTGGTCTCGGGAAAGGCCGGTTCTGCTCTCGAAAGCTCGCAGCGTGAACCCCTCCCTAAGGCGAAGGCTGTTCATCATGAACTCCAGTAGTAACGATTTTTCCGGGACCGCCCTCCGTTGGCGGCTTGAATTCAGCATGTAGTCAGTGGGTGAGCGGGTTTTAGTTGTACGTGTGACGGCATTCTTAGTGTCCGGCTCGCTGGCAATTGTAGAAATCTTGCCATGAGCGCCGGCACCAACGCCAAGATAGTCGCCAAACATCCAGTAATTTCTGTTGTGTTGGCACCGATACGAAGTCTTGCTGAAGGCGGAAATCTCGTAGCGATCAAATCCGCTCCGTTCAAGCATGTCGAGACCCTGCTCACAAAACTGCCAGAGCTGATCTTCCTCGGGTAGCTTCGGCGGGAACTTGTGGAAGTAGGTCGCCGGCTCAATTGTAAGCTGATACCAGGACAGGTGTTCACTTTGTAGGGAAATGGCAATTTCAAGATCCCTCATTGCGGTGCTCAAGGTTTGTCCGGGCAAACCATACATTAGATCGATATTGATATTGGCAAAACCGGCACTGCGCGCGGCGGAAAATGCCCCACGAGCGTCTTTGGCGGAGTGAATTCTGCCCACCTGCTGTAGCAGACTGTCATGAAAGCTCTGTACGCCTATGCTGATACGGTTGATACCCGCGCTGTAATAGCCCTTGAAACTTGCCTGGTCAGTTGTACCAGGGTTAGCTTCCAAGGTGATTTCTGTGTCAGTCTCGATGGCGAAAAGCTCGTTGACCGTATCTAACAGTGAATGTATGGCGCGTGGTGGAAAAAGACTTGGCGTCCCCCCGCCCAAGAAAATGGAATGCAGCTTTGTTGGTGTTGCTTGCTCATCTCGTTCCTGCAGAAGGTCAGCTTTCAGCGCGGCGACGTATGCCTGCTCAAAATCATCATGCTCGGGTTCGAATGAGTTGAAATCACAATAGGGACACTTTTTAGCACACCAGGGGAAGTGGATGTAGAGCCCCAGTGGTAACTGCTCACTAGTCAAGATTAATGAGTTTCTGCAGCCGGGCGAGTGCCAGACCGCGGTGGCTGATACGGTTCTTTTCAGCCTCGGACAATTGCGCCGCAGACTTTTCCAGGGATGGTATGAAAAACAGGGGGTCGTAGCCAAATCCTGCTTTTCCCAAGGGTTGAGTTAGAATTCTACCTTTCCAGGTGCCCTGGGCGACCAGCGGCGTAGGGTCGAGGGCATGTTGCATGAAGACAATAACGCATTGGAATCTTGCGCTGCGTTCCTCCGTTGGTGTCAGTTCAAGGGCAGCCAGCAACTTTTCATTATTTTCCGCATCGGTTGCGCCTTCCCCTGCAAATCTGGAGGAATATATGCCGGGCGACCCCTTCAGAAAATCCACTTCAAGACCAGAATCATCTGCGATGGCCGGCAAATTGCACGACATTGCAGCATGCCTTGCCTTTATGATGGCATTTTCAATAAAGGTTGAGCCGGTTTCTTCTGCTTCTTCAACGCCTAATTCGCGCTGGAATACAAGGTCGAGTGAGGCGGGTAGTACCGAAACCAATTCCTGTAACTTGTGTTGGTTGTTGCTGGCCAGAACAATACGCATTTGTATTCGTGCCTCACAACCCCATGATAAGACCTCCTGGTATTCCCAGCATCCTTGCCAGGGGCTGAATTACCAGAAAGTTGTCAATGAGCGATATGAAAACGAAGACCAGTATGATTGAGAAATCGATGCCTCCCATGGGCGGAAGCAATTTTCTGGCAGGCTTACAGAGGGGTTCAGTCAGCTGGGTAATCAGGGTTAGAATCGGGTGAGTTGAATAGGGTGCGATCCAACTAGTAATCACCGTGATCAAAAGTGCAAAAAAGTAAATATCGAAAATGATGGAAAACATACCCAGCAATACCCAGGCTAAGTATAGGGGCAGGAATGGATATCCGCCGACGATCAACATGACCAGCACCACGGCAATAAGCTGTACGATAAATGCGACCGCCAGGGTTGCAAAATCAACACCATGTATAGTGGGCAGCACTCTCCGTAGCGGCTTGATTCCAGAGTCTGTAATTTTGACGATACCCTGGCAAAGGGGATTGTAATAATCCACCCTTGATACCTGCATCAAGAAGCGCACCATGATTAGAATGAAGTAGATGCCAAAGAAAGTCTGGATTAGATAGACTCCGGCGTTTGCAAGATTTTCACTCATATTCTGGTCCCAATTTCTGAATTACTTCCCTCGTAACAGGGGCTGATTATAACCGAGTCAATTGTTGATAGAACCCGGGAGTGGTGTGGGAAAACTGCTAGGTCCCGGATAGTTCCTCCGACCTTTTCCTTGCAGCCGAAACAGCATTGGCAAATATTGCTTCGACACCGCTTTCCTCAAGGATAGCCAGAGCAGCAGCTGTTGTGCCTCCCGGTGAGGTCACCTTCTGTCTCAAGTCGCTGACGGAATCGCTTGCCTGTATTGCCATCTCTGCAGCCCCAAGGGCAGTATTTAATACCAGTTGCTTGCTTGCTTCTGCTGACAACCCCTGGGCTTCGGCGGCCAACTGCAGGACTTCAATGATGTAGAAGAAGTAGGCGGGTCCACTGCCCGAAACAGCAGTAACAATATCCAGGCTTTCTTCATCATCAAACCAGTAGGTCTTGCCGATTGCTGAGAGAACGGAATCCGCTGTTTGTTGTTGTTCTCTTGTGACGGATGCAGGTGCGAACAGCCCGGTCATTCCTCTTTTCACCATGGACGGTGTATTGGGCATGCAGCGAATCACAGTTGTGCTTTCGAGCCAAGCTGACAGGGAATCGGTGGTGATACCGGCAGCGATACTGATGAAAAGCTTTCCGCTGGTGGCAGGCGCAATCTTCCTGGCCAAGGTCTCCACAACATCGGGTTTTACACAAATGATGATGACATCGGCATCTGCAGCCCCGTCGAGGTTACTGGTTGTCGTATCTATTCCCCGGGCTTTCAAATCTTGCAGCTGACTTTCCGCTGGGTCTGCTGCGCAGATGTCTGCCACATCGAATCCATCCTCGATTAGTCCGCCGATAATGGCGTGGGTCATGTTCCCGGCACCCATAAAGGCCAGTTTTGTCATAGTGATTCCCTTGCTCGTGTTTGTGGGGCGCTGTTCATTAGTTTCGTTCTCCGAAGATGGCGGTACCTATTCTGATCCATGTGGCACCCGCGGAAATAGCAGCTTCAAGATCAGTGCTCATGCCCATCGAGAGCTCACAAAAATTGGCTAGTTGATACTGTTGTTGAATCGATACTTGAAGTTCTGCCAGTTTCTGGAAATTTTCGCGCTGTAGGGCGACATCATCAGATTTTTCTGGAATGGCCATTAGTCCCCGCAGGCTAAGGTGATCAAAATCCAAGGTAGATTCTATCAATGATGGCAGATCATGCGCCGCTATGCCGCTCTTGCCTGGTTCGTTATTGAGGTTTACCTGTAGCAGCACATTTAGTGGCGGCTCTGAATCGCCCCTGTGGTTGTGTAGTCTTCGTGCTATTTTCTCACTTGCCAGGGTGTGTACCCAGTCAAAATTTGCAGCGATATCGCGAGTCTTGTTCGACTGGATAGCGCCTATGTAGTGCCAGGTTGCCTCGGGAAGCGCTGAAATCTTGATCATTGCGTCCTGGAGATAATTTTCACCGAAATCTGACTGGCCTGCTTCGATCGCCTCCAGCACCATGCCTGATGGTTTTGTCTTGCTGACCGCAAGAAGTCTCACTGAGTCAGGCTTCCGGGTGGCCGCAAGGCAGGCGTCCTTGATACGCTCTTGGACCTTGTGGAGATTGTTTTTAATGCTATCCATGGAAATGAAAGTGTGGTTTATTCCCGTATTCAATACTACTATTAGCTAGATCCGGTCAGGAACTGGATGAATCTGGATGAGAGCTGGCTAGCTCCTGTTCAGAAACGATGTATGTAGTTAGCCATGACCTCAAAGGTTTTGCCTTGTGTTGCGTACATGATGCGGATTTGTATCAAAAAAGTGGCTGATTGAACAGGCAATGAACAATGGATATTACGGAACTTCTGGCGTTTAGCGAAAAACAAGGTGCATCAGACCTTCATTTGTCGGCAGGACTACCACCGATGATTCGGGTAGACGGTGACATAAGGCGAATTAATCTGCCGGCCCTTGATCACAAGGAAGTCCATTCACTCATTTATGAGATTATGAATGACAAGCAGCGTAAGGATTATGAGGAGTTCTTTGAATGTGACTTCTCGTTTGAAATACCTGGAGTGGCACGATTCCGCGTCAATGCCTTCAATCAAAACAGGGGTGCCGGGGGTGTCTTCCGAACAATTCCTTCCAGGGTACTGTCAATGGAGGACCTGGGGATGGGGGAGATATTCAGAAATATTTCAGAGATACCCCGTGGAATGGTGACCGTGACGGGACCAACTGGGTCTGGTAAGAGCACGACGCTTGCGGCCATGATGGATTTTATCAACGACAATCGATACCAGCATATCCTGACGGTTGAAGATCCGATCGAGTTTGTTCATGAAAGCAAGAAGTGTCTGGTTAACCAAAGGGAGGTCCACCGGGATACCCTTGGTTTTAATGAGGCGCTTCGGTCCGCGTTGCGTGAGGACCCGGATATCATTCTCGTTGGAGAGATGCGGGACCTGGAGACGATTCGTCTTGCTCTGGAAGCTGCTGAGACTGGGCACATGGTATTTGGCACACTCCATACATCATCCGCCGCTAAAACAATAGACAGGATCGTCGACGTATTCCCTGCATCAGAGAAAGCCATGGTTCGGTCTATGCTCTCTGAGTCATTGGCAGCTGTAGTCTCTCAGACATTGCTTAAGAAGGTCGGTGGTGGCCGGGTTGCCGCGCATGAAATTATGCTGTGTACCCCTGCTATCAGAAATTTGATTAGAGAAGACAAGGTTGCGCAGATGTATTCGGCCATTCAGACTGGTGGGCAACTGGGCATGCAGACGCTGGACCAATGCCTGAGGACATTGCTAGAGAGCAATATCATCACCAAGGAACAGGCAGCGGAAAAAGCAAAAATACCAGATGACTTCAAGTAGTAGTATTCGGTAAGGAACACCTGATGATTGATTTCGATAAATTGCTCGTCGTGGTTCTTGAGCAACAGGCATCTGACCTGTTTATTACAGCGGGGATGCCGCCCTCCATAAAGGTCAGCGGCCGTATGATGCCCATGTCGAAAACTGCCCTGACACCCGATCAGGCCAGGGAAATGGTCCACTCCACTATGAATGAGGCTCAAGTTCAGGAGTTTGAGGTGGAACATGAGTGTAACTTCGCCATTCACTCCCCTACGGCCGGGCGGTTCAGAGTCAGTGCCTTTTATCAGCGGAATTTTGCTGGAATGGTGCTTAGACGAATCGAAACACATATTCCTAGTTGTGATGAGCTGATGCTGCCCGAAATGATCAAGACATTGGCCATGTCCAAGCGTGGCTTGATTATTTTTGTCGGTGCCACCGGTACCGGTAAGTCTACTTCGTTAGCCTCCATGATTGGCCATCGCAATGAGAAGAGCAAAGGACACATCATAACCATCGAAGACCCCATTGAGTTTATTCATGAACACAGGGGCTGCATGGTGACGCAGAGAGAGGTTGGCGTAGATACACCAAGCTTTGAAGTAGCGCTCAAGAATACGCTGCGCCAGGCGCCGGACGTCATTATGATTGGAGAGATTCGATCACGAGAAACCATGGATCATGCAGTGGTTTTCGCGGAAACAGGCCATCTGTGTCTTGCCACGCTGCATGCCAATAATGCCAATCAGGCCCTGGACAGGATCACTAACTTTTTCCCGGCAGACCGGCATAACCAGGTTTGGATGGACCTTTCTTTGAACTTGCGAGGAATGATCGCGCAGCAATTAGTGACTACCACGGACGGAAAGGGTCGTCGCGCGGCCATCGAAATTCTAATTAACACGCCGCTGGTATCGGACCTGATTAAAAAGGGTGATGTTCATGCGCTGAAAGAAGTGATGACCAGATCTACCGAACAGGGCATGCAGACCTTCGATCAGGCCCTGTTTGAACTCTATTCGGCTGGTGAGATCAGTTATGACTCAGCTTTGGCGGCTGCAGATTCTGCCAATGATTTGCGTCTGATGATCAAATTGTCCGGTGGAGAAAGGTCTGGATTGAGTCCTGCGGTCCAAGGCCTGTCACTTGAATCTGGTGACGATGATCTGACTTTATAATCAGTTTCACGCTGTAAAGCCATGGTCTTGAAAAAAGGATTCGAGAATCAGTTGTGCTGCAACATCATCGATGGGGTTATCTGAAGCTTCGCCTGATCTAGCCTCAAACGATGAGAGGCGCTCATCCATCATTTCATAGGGGATGTCGAATCTTCCTTGAAGTCTGCGAGCAAACTTTTCGGCAAGGCGTGACATTTCACTGGGGGAGCCATCCATATTGATGGGCAGGCCAACCACGAACAGTCCCGGCTGCCATTCCCTGATCAGTTTTTCTATTTCCAGCCATTCCGGAATACCGTCGCGAGCTTTGATGATGGCGATCGGTGTTGCTGTTTTGGTAATAGTATGCCCGACAGCAATGCCGATCTTATTCCTGCCAAAATCAAAGGCCATTACGAGTTGATGGGCAGGGTCAGCCATGTCCGGAAGTCGGGCCAATCAGGTTCAGGTCAATCCCCATTGTGCTTGCCGCAGCCTGTGGTTTCGTCGTGTGATCAGGAGAAAAGAGAATATTCCTGTCGAAGGGAGTAACCAACCAGGCATTAGCCAGCAACTCAGCTTCTAACTGTCCTGCCCCCCAGCCGGCATAACCGAGAATGGCAAGCATCTGCTCCGGTGAATCTTCTATCACGAGATCAGAAATCAGATTAGGTGAAGTAGACAGGGTCGTTTCCGGGTTTACCTCAAGAGAGTGCTCATAGTGCTTGTCAGATGTATGCAGAAAAAAGATTCGATCCTGTTCGACGGGTCCGCCTTCCATCAGATCTACCTGCTGTGTTATCCCTTCGAGTTCCGGAAAGATATCCTTTAGCAGCATATCGGTTGGATTGTTGATGACCAGGCCGAAGGCGCCATCGGTATTATGATCAATCAAGAAGGTTACGCTGGCCTGGAAGTAATCGCCCTTGAGAGCGGGCATTGAGACAAGGAATTCACCCTTCAGGTTTTGGCCGGCCAACTTAGTAGCTTCTCAAGGAGCTGTTCTTGCGGAATTGCCAGGTGCGGATTATTTCGAGCACATCTGTTGATTGCCGCAGTTCATCTGGAAACGGTGCAAAGGGGGCAGCGAGGCGGACAATGCGAATGGCTGCATCATCCAGAGTCTGGTGGCCGGAAGTTTCAAGCAACGCTACTTCGTTTAAGGAGCCATCAGGTAAAACTGCCACCATCAGTCGAAGGCTTCCATAGAGCTTTCTGCGGCGCGCCTCGTCTGGATAGTTCAGGTTCCCAATACCTTCGATTTTGCGTCTCCAGGAGTTGAGGTAGAAAGCATCAGCACTGGAAACGGTTGACAGGCTGGTTAGGCGCTTGATTCTGGGTCGTTTGGCGTAAATTTGTCGTTGCTTGTCTAATCTGGCTTCAAGGCTTGCAATTTCGAGGCTTCGCTCCAGCAACGTCTTCTTGCTGGGATCAGCCGCTTCACTTGGGTTGGGGGACTTCTGCTGTGCGTTGGCAACTGCGGCTCGATCATTCTTCCCGCTAGTGGTAACAACCGACTTTTGTTGTGTGTTCGATTTTGGTGCGGCTCTCTGCCGTTGCTGTGGTGATGTTTCGCGGATAATCGTGTCGTGAAATCCAGCCTTGGTCGGTGAAGTAGTGAGCGCCTTTTTCCCCAGTGTTCCGCTTCCGGTTTGCTTGAACTGTGCAAGGAAATCAGCCTTGTCAGGTTTGTTCTTACTGCGATGCTGGGCCAGGGTGACTTCCATCGTCTGGGTAGACTGCTTGTTGGTAACGTAGGTAAATGTCACGCCCAGAATAATTGCCGCATGGATCACGACGGCAAGGAAGGTTGTGAAGCTGAGCCTGTCACGTGGTGTGATTACTGGGGCAAGTGCGGTCAAAGAATTTCTCGTTCGATGAAATCCATGTAACTTCCCGCTATGTCCAGGTCAAAGGCCCTGTCTAGCTCACGAATACATGTCGGGCAGGTCACATTAATTTCGGTTAGGTAATCGCCGATAACATCAATGCCAACAAAATAAAGCCCTCTCTTTTTGAGAGAAGGTCCCACCTGTTTACAGATCCAGCGGTCCCGCTCATTCAACTTCCGACCAATGCCCTCCCCGCCAGCTGCAAGGTTACCCCGGGATTCTCCTGATGCGGGTACGCGGGAGAGGCCAAAATCAACAGGTTCACCGTCTATGAGCAGAATGCGGGTATCCCCATTCTTGATTTCCGGGATGTACTTCTGCGCCATTATCTGTTGCTGACCAAGGTCTGTAAGGGTCTCGATGATGACACTGAGATTACTGTCATCTGGTTTTACGTGAAATATTGAAGCTCCGCCCATACCGTCGAGGGGTTTGTAGATTACATCGCCATGGGTCTCATGAAACTTCCGCAGTATCGCCGGGTCGCGACTGACAACATGTGGAGGGCAACATTGCGCAAACTGTAAGGCAAACAACTTCTCGTTGCAGTCTCGAATACCACCAGGTCGGTTGAGTACGGGGGTTCCAGCCTGTTCTACCATTTCCAGCAGGTAGGTGGAATAAACATACTGCATATCAAAGGGGGGGTCTTTGCGCATCAAAATGGCACTGAAATCGGAAGCAGGCATATGCTGCGAATCGATGATTTCATACCAGCGCTGGGGGTCATCAAAAACATTAACCTTGTGCCGATGGGTATAGACCTCGCCTTCCTGGATATAAAGGCCGCTTTGTTCAATATGGTAGATTTCCCAGCCCTTTCTCTGGGCGGCACGCATCATGGCCAGGGTGCTGTCTTTCTTGGGGTTCAAACTATCGATGGGGTCCATAACAACCCCGAGTTTAGTTACCAAATTCAATTGACCTCGTTAACAGGTATAATTGGAAGTGCTAGTGCTGCCGAGGCTGTATGGTCAGCCATCCGGAGCACGGCAGTTGAGCCACATTGTAAACCAGAAACCAGTCGATTGTGGTGAAATTCCCTTGATTTTCGGGTACTTATGGATTGAGTCTAACAGTCTGCTAGAAATCACCCCACCGATACTGCACAAGTGACAACAATGCGGTGGGAATGGTTTCGGCTCGTAGAATTCTGTTTCCAATGGTTACCAGTTCGAACCCCTTTTCCTGGGCCAACTGCTCTTCCGACAATGTAAAACCGCCTTCCGGGCCAATCAACAGGCAGATTGACTGAGGTGCCTGCTCAATGCAGTTGAGACTTCTTTCGGCACCGGGTGAAGCCAACAACTTCAAATCACCTTTGGCCAGCGCAATCCACTCGTCAAACCCATGTACTTCCTGTAACACCGGCAATAGGGTTCGCCCGCTTTGTTCACCGGCGGACTGGATGACCTGCAGCCAGTTCTCCCGGCGCTTGTCGAACTTGGACCTGGCCACACTGGTATTTTTGGTTTCTACTGGAACGATAGTCGTGGCACCAAGCTCAGTCGCCTTCTGAAGGGCAGCTTTCATTGCCTCACGCTTGAGAATTCCAATTCCAAGCAGTATGTCGAGCTTTGATTCCCGGTTTACGGGATCGAAGCGAATAATTTCAACTTCAGTCTCGTTTCGGTTGCAGGAAACAATATTGGAAATATATTCCCCTCCCTCACCGTTGAAGAGAATCAGGTGATCTCCGGGTTTAGAGCGCAGGACATGCTGTATGTGATTAGCGGATTTCCTGGACAAGGTCACCTTGGTACCGATATCCAGGCGATGGTTGGTAAAAAGCCTGAGTATGTGGGAAGCCAATGGATCAGAGACCGAGATTTCGCCAGATTCGAATTGTTGGCATCGATTTGTTCAAGGTATAAAAGTGAATCCCGGGGGCGCCTCCCTCGAGTAGCCTACGGCAGAGGTCCGCCACCACTTCATCTGCGAAAGATTTCATGCTTTCTGGGTCGTTTTCATAGGTCTGCAGGTGCTGGACAACCCACCGCGGGATTTCGGCGCCACAGTTATTTGAAAAGCGTACTAACCCTCTGTAGTTGGTGATCGGCATGATGCCTGGAACGATAGGTACGTCGACCTGCAATTTCCTACAGGAATCCACGAAGCGAAAGTAGGCATCGGCGTTGTAAAAATATTGGGTAATCGCACCATTTGCTCCAGCATCTACTTTCTGTTTGAAATATTTTAGATCTGAGTCGACACTAGTCGATTCCGGGTGAGTCTCCGGGTACGCGGCCACCTCTATGTGGAAGTGGTCCCCCGTCTTTTCACGGATAAAAGTTACCAGTTTGTCAGCGTGAATCAAATTCCCTGAAGAGCTCATTCCTGATGGGGCGTCACCGCGAAGTGCCACAATACGATTTATACCGGCATTCTTGTACTCCAGTAAGAGCCGCTCAACTTTCTCACGAGAATCACCCCCAAAAGAAAGGTGTGGTGCAACTTCACTGCCGGCTTGTTTTATGTCCAGTACGGCCTGCCTGGTCCCATCCTTGGTGGAGCCACCGGCACCATAGGTGACCGAGAAGAAATGTGGGTAAAATTCGCACAATCGATCGTGTACTTTCTTGAGTCGCCGAGTCGCATCCTCACTTTTCGGTGCAGAAAATTCGAAGCTGAAACGCTTTTCGGAGAAAGGGTTGGCATTCATTGGATCAGGTAATCTCCCTAGAGCGCCTTTGCCAAAATATCTGCTTTGTCAGTTTTCTCCCATGTAAAATCTTCTTCGTGCCTGCCGAAATGACCATATGCTGCAGTCTGTTTGTAGATAGGTCTCTTAAGGTCGAGCATGGCAATCAGGCCCTTAGGTCGCAGGTCAAAGTTTCCGCGAACGGCCTTTTCGATTTCGGCTTCGGGTATTTTGCCCGTGCCGAATGTATCAATGCTGATGGAGGTTGGCTCCGCAATACCAATGGCGTAGGAAACCTGTATTTCACATTTGCTCGCCAGCCCCGCAGCGACGATGTTCTTGGCCACATAGCGAACGGCGTAAGCGGCGCTCCTGTCTACCTTGGATGGGTCTTTGCCGGAAAAGGCGCCACCACCGTGTCTGGCCATGCCCCCGTATGTATCGACGATGATTTTCCGTCCCGTTAACCCGCAATCGCCGACGGGGCCACCAATAACAAAGTTCCCGGTTGGATTAATGAAATATCGGGTGTCTGTATTTAGCCAGTTTGCCGGTAAAACAGGCTGGATTATGTTTTCCATCACCGCTGCGTGAAGATCTTCCTGGGAAATATCGGGATCATGCTGAGTAGAAAATACAACCGTATCGATGCCGATGGGGGTACCCTCGTCATCGTAGGTGAAAGAGATCTGGCTTTTAGCGTCTGGTCGCAGAAAAGGTAGTTTTCCACTTTTCCTTACATCAGCCTGTTTCTTGACCAGCAGGTGCGAATAGGTGATTGGAGCTGGCATTAGTACATCGGTTTCATTGGTTGCGTAACCAAACATGAGACCCTGATCCCCGGCACCCTGTTCGTGGTCCTTTGCCTCATTTACGCCCATGGCGATATCAGGTGACTGCTTGCCAATTGCATTGATGATTGCACAGGATGCACCATCAAAGCCCACGTCCGAACTGTCGTAGCCTATGTCGAGGATAACTTTTCGGCAGATCTCCTCGAGATCAATCCAGGCATCGGTGGTAATTTCACCCGCCACCACTACCATTCCGGTTTTGACCATCGTTTCGCAGGCAACCCTGGCGTTGGCATCTTCAGCAATAATCGCGTCTAGAATGGCATCGGAAATTTGGTCAGCCATCTTGTCGGGATGCCCTTCGGAAACGGATTCAGACGTAAAAGTTGTGTTTGATGCCATACTAATTCCGCTTGCTTTGAAAGAGCGGGACATTCTACCGGCATCCATTGTGATTGCCCAGTGGCGCCTCAATGAGCTGATCATTGATATTAGGCTTCGTTTCTCATTGATGATTGCAGGGCGCTGGGAGAGAATAGCGCCGCAATTTCAAACTGAGTGAAAATGTATGAGTTCACAACAGCCAGCGGGTCACTCCTCAAATAGGGTCAGAGCAAATGCCATTCGTGCATTGACTATGGATGCGATCCAGAAGGCTAAGTCCGGTCATCCAGGTGCACCAATGGGAATGGCAGATATAGCTGAAGTTTTGTGGACAACAATCCTGAGGCACAACCCGGCTAACCCAGAATGGTACAACAGGGATAGGTTTGTTCTTTCAAATGGCCATGGTTCCATGTTGCTCTATTCACTATTGCACCTCACGGGCTACGACCTTTCGATGCAAGAGCTTGAAAACTTCAGACAGATTGGCTCCAAGACACCAGGGCATCCCGAGTACGGATACACGCCTGGCGTGGAAACCACCACTGGCCCCTTGGGGCAGGGGCTGGCCAATGCTGTGGGTATGGCCATCGCAGAGAAAGTCCTGGCGGCGAGGTTCAATCAGACCGATGAGGCCGGTAATGTACACGCTATTGTAGATCACCATACCTATGTATTCGCAGGAGATGGCTGCCTTATGGAAGGCATATCTCACGAGGTGTGTTCACTGGCAGGCACCCTTGGGTTAGGAAAACTTGTCTGTATTTATGATGACAATGGCATATCAATCGATGGCAAGGTAAGTGGGTGGTTCACCGATGACACGGCATCGAGATTTGAAGCCTATGGCTGGCAGGTGATAGAAGATGTTGATGGCCATGATGCTAATGCAGTGGCTGCTGCGATTGGATTCGCGAAAGAAGCAGGAAACAGGCCGAGCATTATTTGCTGTAAGACTCAAATTGGCTACGGATCACCCAACAAGGCTGGAACCGCAGCAAGTCATGGTGCACCACTGGGCGAAGATGAAATTGCGCAAACAAGAAAGGCGCTAGGCTGGGAATCAGCGCCATTCGAGATACCGGATGAGGTTTATGAGGGGTGGGACTGCAGGGCCAAAGGGGCAGAAAGTGAGAGTGCCTGGCAGCAGCAATTCAACGCCTATTCAGGGCATTTTCCTGACCTCGCTCTCGAATTCGAACGCCAGATGCGAGGGGATCTTCCTGGTGACTGGTCAGATCAGATGCAGGCGTTGCTGCAAAAAACTGATGAGGCCGGCAAAAGCATTGCATCCAGAAATGCATCTGCTGAAGTAATACGTGAATTGGCTGAACTCCTCCCTGAGCTGATTGGTGGTTCAGCGGACTTGTCTGGTTCTAACCTTACCCATTGGCCAGAGGCTGAAGCTGTTAGTGCGGATGGGACAGGGGGTAACTATATTTATTATGGAGTGCGGGAATTTGGTATGACCGCGATCTGTAATGGTATGAGTTTGCATGGGGGTCTGATACCGTTCGGTGGCACCTTTCTGATGTTCATGGAATATGCACGTAATGCCGCCCGGATGTCAGCTTTGATGGGAATCCAGAATATTCTCGTCTATACCCATGACTCAATCGGTCAGGGAGAGGATGGTCCGACCCATCAACCGGTGGAGCAGATGGCGAATCTACGCTCAACTCCGAACATGTCGGTCTGGCGGCCCTGTGATGCCGTCGAGACTGTGGTGGCATGGAAAGCTGCTATCGAGAGGTGTTCAGGGCCGACGGCCCTTGTTTTTTCTAGGCAGGGGCTTCCCCATCAGGGTCGGGATGGATGCCTTGCTGATATCAAACGTGGTGCTTATGTCCTGTACGAAACTGGTGATGAGCCGAGGGCGATCATCATAGCCACCGGTTCAGAAGTAGATATTGCGGTGCAGGCGGCCAAAAAACTGGCAGAATCTCACCATGCCATCCGGGTTGTCTCAATGCCATCGGCAGATGTATTTGAAGCTCAGGAGGAAGACTATCGTCGGAGTGTTCTACCGGATGCCGTTCGTGCCAGGGTGGCCGTTGAAGCTGGGCACGTGGACTACTGGAGTAAATGGACTGGGCTTGATGGTGAAGTGGTTGGGCTGAGTACCTTTGGAGAATCAGGTCCAGGGGCTACAGTAATGGAACATTTTGGCATCACCGTGGAAGCGGTCGTTGATGCTGTAGAGAGGCTGCTGTAGGCAAATTACGGTGATTGATTTCAAGGATCTTGATATTGGTGGGAAAAGGGTACTGATCCGTGAGGATCTGAATGTTCCCGTTGCGGATGGCAAGGTAACCAGTGATGCGAGAATCGTCGCTGCGCTGCCAACCATCGAATATGCCTGTGCTGCCGGGACGAAATTGATGGTTATGTCGCACCTTGGTCGCCCGCAGGAAGGTGTTCCAATTAGTTCCCAGCCAGAAATGAGTCTTGCGCCTGTCGCCAGGAAAATAGAAGAATTAACTAACCTGAAAGTTCGCCTTCTAGACGATTATCTTGATGGTTTTGAGTGGCAGGATGAAGATCTCGTGCTATTTGAAAACATCAGGGCCAACCAGGGGGAGGAGGCAAATGATCCTGAACTGGCGAAGCGGCTGGCAGCCTTGTGTGATGTTTTTGTCATGGACGCGTTTGCTACCGCACATAGGGCACAGGCATCAACGGAAGGGGTGGCACGATTTGCACCAATAGCTTGTTCCGGCTTCTTGTTGTCTGCTGAGCTAGCAGCCCTTGGCAGGGCGCTGGCCGACCCGCGCCACCCTATTGTGGCAATAGTGGGTGGCAGCAAGGTATCTACCAAGCTTGAAGTTCTAGAGGTGCTGGCCGAGAAAGTGGACTGCCTTATTGCGGGAGGTGCCATCGCGAATACCTTCCTGGTTGCATCCGGTATTGATGTGGGTAAATCCCTGTTCGAACCAGAACTTGTTGAGACGGCGGCAAGTCTGCTGTCGCGCGTAAATATTCCAATCCCAACCGATGTGGCCGTCGCCCCGGAACTGTCAGAATCAAGTAACGCCCAGGTCAAAAAGGTAGCAGATATCAGTGAGTTCGATATGGTGCTTGATATTGGTCCGGAGACCTCCGGCGTGATAGATAAAATCATTGCCGATGCTGCAACCATACTCTGGAATGGACCCGTAGGAGCCTTTGAGATTCAAGCATTTGCCGGGGGCACTGAGAGGCTTGCCCACAGCATTGCCGGGAGCGAGGGATTTTCTGTGGCAGGGGGCGGCGATACGCTAGCTGCAATCGATCAATTTGGTATTCGAGACAGGATTTCATACATCTCGACGGGTGGTGGCGCATTCCTAGAATTTGTCGAAGGGAAACAACTACCGGCGATAGAAGTGCTTGAAGCTCGTGGAAATAACTAACTGAAAAAGGGAGGCGTATATGGCTTTGGTAAGCATGAGGCAATTATTGGATCACGCAGCGGAAAATGGCTATGGTGTTCCCGCTTTTAATGTCAACAATCTTGAGCAGATGCGTGCCATTATGGAAGGCGCCAGGGAAACAGATAGTCCCGTCATAGTGCAGGCTTCAGCCGGTGCACGAAAATATGCCGGGCCAACTTTTCTGCGCCACCTCATATTAGCCGGCATTGAGGAATTCCCTGATATTCCGGTTGTTATGCACCAGGACCATGGGGCCTCCCCTGCTGCCTGCCAGCGCTCCATCCAACTCGGTTTTTCTTCGGTAATGATGGATGGTTCGCTACTTGAGGATCAGAAGACCCCAGCCAGCTACGAGTACAACATTGAAGTAACCAGACGAACCGTGGATATGGCACATGCCTGTGGAGTGACCGTCGAAGGAGAACTGGGCTGTCTTGGTTCTCTGGAAACCGGGGAAGCTGGAGAAGAGGATGGCGTTGGTGCCGATGGAACGCTATCCTCTGATCAGTTGCTGACCGACCCGGATCAGGCCGCAGATTTTGTTGTGCAAACTGGCTGTGATGCTTTAGCCATAGCTATTGGTACAAGTCACGGGGCCTACAAGTTTTCAAGGCCACCTACCAGCGATATCCTGGCTATTGACAGGATCAAGCAAATCCATGAAAGACTGCCCAACACCCACCTGGTGATGCATGGTTCCTCGAGTGTCCCACAGGACTGGCTTAAGGTCATCAATGAGAATGGTGGTGAGATACCCGAAACCTATGGCGTCCCTGTTGAGGAAATCCAGGAAGGTATCAAGTACGGAGTGCGCAAGGTCAATATCGATACGGATCTGCGGCTTGCATCAACTGGCTCTATTCGCAGATACCTGGCGAACAATCCGACAGATTTTGATCCGCGCAAATATCTCAGTGAATCCCTAAAGGCAATGAAGGGGATCGTGGTCAGTCGATATGAAGCTTTTGGGACGTCGGGAAATGCTTCGCGTATTAAGCCGATTCCTTTGGATGCCATGTCTGAAGAGTATCTCACCGGGGCATTGGACCCAACCTAGCAACCAGCTAGATCAGGTAAAGCTGTTGCGCTAAGGGTCTAATTCATCAGGATCGGTCTGCCAATTTTTCGTCGACACCATCCGCATGGCCAACCAGGAGAATATCAGCTGGTTTAATGGCGAACAGGCCATTGCTAACAACACCGGTGATATTGTTTATGCGTTCCTCTAGCTGTCGTGGCTCATCTATCGACATGTCGTATACGTCAAGAATCTGGTTCCCATTGTCAGTGAGGAAGTTCTCACGGTAGACAGGTTTGCCCCCTAGGATGACCATTGCCCTAGCGACCGCCGAGCGGGCCATTGGGATTACTTCCAGGGGTAGTGGAAAAGTGCCAAGTGTGTTCACGAGTTTACTTGAGTCTACGATGCATACAAACTGCCTGGCGACTGAGGCTACAATCTTTTCGCGGGTATGCGCGCCACCACCGCCTTTGATTAGCTCAAGGCCTGAATTGGCTTCATCGGCACCATCAACATATACAAGAAGTTCATTAACATCATTCAGTTCGTAGACAGGTATGCCATGGCTCGCCAAGCGCTCCGCTGAAGCATTTGAGCTGGCAACGGCACCATCAAACTTGTGTTTTATTTTTGCCAGCGAATCGATAAAACAATTAGCAGTTGAGCCTGTGCCCACACCAATAATGGAGGCTGGGTCCAGGAGCTTGTCGATATAGTCAACCGCGTGTTGTCCAACCTGGGCTTTGAGCTGATCTTGATTCATATTGCCGGCCAAAGAGTTATTTGAATACCAGTTTATACTGTTCCATTAAAGTACGCTTTGATCCTGCTCTCAGGAACTGTCAGCGTGGAATTTCTGGTATTCCTCATCAAATGAGAATTGAGTCAGGTCCTTCATGCGGTCTATATAAAGTTTCCCCATGAGGTGATCAAATTCGTGTTGGAATACCGTGGAGAGAAATCCTTCGTACTCAACGGATAGGGTGTTGCCTTTCTCATCCAGGCAGTTGACCTGGATATGCTGAGGTCTGTCGACGTATCCCATGAATCCGGGAAGTGACAGGCAACCTTCCCAGTATCCGGCGGTTGTTTCATCTGCCACTGAAACCGCCGGGTTTACAAAGACTGAAAATGAGACCTGATCAAGCTCACCATATCGGGTGGAGGTATTTCCAATTTCAATCACAATAACCTGGTAGGAAACGCCCATTTGAGGCGCAGCCAGGCCTATGCCACCGTAGGCATGGAGCGTATCCTGCATATCCTGTATTAAGGTCTGGAAGGCGGGGCTGCCTATTTCATCCACAGGGTAGGGTATGGCAACTTGCCGTAAGGTAGGGTTCCCCATCCTGACAATTTTTTGGATGGTCAATTCAATTTTCTCCTCTCATCGCTAGATCATAAAGTAAATGCTTGTTTGCGGACAGCGGGCTCGTGTCACTCGCCTGAGACTTTCTCTCTCTCAGTAAAGATTGCATCTAGCTGGACATCCCACGGCTTTGGCTGAACGCTGGTTTCCTGAATTGAATGCGCCAGCCCGACCAGCTTCGGCCTATGGAAGCTATTTATCGCCGCTGAGAAAGTCTTATCGTAATAACCTTTGCCCCGCCCCACTCGATTTCTATTCCTGTCGAACCCGACGAGAGGTAAGAGAACCAGGTTCAGCAAAGATGCTCTGATGCACTGGTGAAAATCAAACCTAGGTTCCGGCATGCCGAACTTATTTTTCTGAAGCTTGGTTATTCCCGGAATGTATTCCTGAAAGAGTAGAGAACTGCTGTTGTGGAGGAGGTCTTCGGACAAGAGGGGAAGATAAACCTGTTTGCCAACGGAATGACACCAAAACATAAACGGGGTTGGATCAATCTCACCATCATCCGGTAGATAAAGGGCGACTTTCTTGGCAGTTATAATTGAGAGATCAGTTACCAGCCTTTGGGTTAAAGCGGCGGATGCAGAAATTTGCTCACTCTGGCTCAGAGAACGGCGTTTGCTTCGAAGTTGTTGCCGGAGAGATGGCATGAACCCACCATGAGGTTGGGATAATAATGGTTCCCCAAATTGCCGCTGCCGGCTAGGCCCTTGAACCCAGCGGTTCAAGGCGGTGGTCTCTATCAGGTGTAAGGCTTCCCGATCACGCGGACATGCACACTAACCCGTATAAAAGACCTCCTGGTTATCGCATAAAGGGTCGAGGACATATCGACTGGCAAACAACTCAGGGAACTTGAGCCATTATATCTCAGCTTGTTCCTGTGCGGAAATAATGAAACGGGTCGGAGGCTATATCCAGATTTTCTACGCGCTAGCAGATTTCAGCCTTGTCAGTGCCTGGTCAAGCTTGCCATTGAGCAGTTGGATTTGATCTCGCTGATCGACTACCACTTCTGCAGTTTTCTGAGTTTGTGATAGCAGGTCATTGGCCAGGTTGAGTGCTGCCATTACTGCAAGGCGATCAAGGCCAAAAACATTAGAAGAAGACTTTATCTCGCGCATTTTTTCATCGAGGATCTGGGCGGATTCACGAAGTGCTTCGATTTCATCTGGAGAACAATTGATCTGGTAGTCCTTGTCCATGATGGAAACGGTAACGGTCTCTGCTTCACTCATTGTTAATCATACTCCAGTGATTTAAGGCGCATGATCATTGACTCCACCTTACTTTTAGCCAGCTCATTTTTCTCAAGCAGCCTGTTTCTTTCCTGTATCCATTTTGTCTGATCGGAGTGCATGACTGCCTGCTTTCGCTCAAGCTCGTCACATGCTTGAATGAGTTCGTCTATCTTGATTTCTAGGTCTTTTATTTCCAAGTGTTTTGCCCGGATTTGTATGCTCAAGTAGGCTAACTATAAAGCCAGCATTCCCAGCCCGTCAATCAGAGTTGGTTGTCTAGATTCCCCGGAACTCTCCCGGGCGATATCATGGGCTCTAAAAGGCGCTGAATTGGTCACCGTGGAGTGAGAATTGTGAAGAAAAGGGTAAGATTTCTGGAGTATGATGCAAAATTCTCAGCCAGAATACGTCCAAAATGTGCCGTTTTGATGCTAGTGCCGTCGTTGAATTCCTTTTGCTCAATAACGTGGAGGTTGGCGCGCCTGAATTTCACGGATTGATGACCGGATATTTGTGCGCCGATTCCGGTTCAACCGTTGATAGACGCTACGAGTTGTATCAGGATTGGACTGAAGCTAGGCTTGAATTTGACCAGATCGACATTCTGGAGAAGCTGTACGAGGAAACTCTGGAGTCGCTGGAGGAATTTTCTGATTTTGAGTTTCGGGTGCTCCTGCCGGATGATGATACGCAGATAGCAGAGCGAAGCCTCGGTTTGTCCAAATGGTGCTCTGGCTTCTTGAGTGGCTTTGGCTCAGTGGGTCGACACAATCGCGACAGTTTGGGAGAGGACGCCACTGAAGTCCTTACTGATTTCGCCAGGATTGCCGGGATGTCTGACCCGGTTCCTGAAGGTGAAGAGAATGAAGTCGACTTGATGGAAATACTGGAATATGTACGAATCTCCGTTTTGCTGATATTTACCGAGTGTGCTGGATCCGGATCATCACGAAAACCCCCCTTGCACTGATATGAAGGCACGGAAAAAACCAAAAATCAGCCTGCAGGATTTTGCCCAGCGTCGCCGTGAATTGATGGCATTAATGAATCCAAATAGCATCGCCATTCTTCCAAGCGCCCAACTGCAAACCCGTAGTGGTGACATCGAATACCGGTTTCGACAAGACAGTGATTTTCACTACCTCACCGGCTTTGATGAACACGATTCTGTGTTTGTCCTGATACCTGGCAGGGAGCATGGTGAGGCCATTCTATTTTGTCGTGAAAGAGATGAAGACATTGAGAGGTGGCACGGCAAGGTGACGGGTCCAGAGCGGGCTATGCAGTTGTATGGTATTGATGATGCTTTTCCCATTGCTGATATAGACGATATCGTCCCGGGCCTGATAGAAGGCAAGGGGAAATTGTATTACGCGATGGGTGCTCACGGAGAGTTTGACCAGCGGGTGATTGGTTGGGTCAACAGTATTGCGGCAAGCAGTAGATCCGGCGCGCAACCGCCGGGGGAGTTTGTTCAACTCGGTCAATATCTTCATGAATTGAGACTGTTCAAGAGACGCCAGGAAATAGAGGTTATGCGTCAGGCTGCGGCTATAACCGGGGAGGCACACCGCAGAATAATGATGATGACCGAGCCAGGCATGCATGAGTATCAACTGGAAGCTGAGCTCGAGTATAGTTTTATGAGTAGCGGAGCGAGATCGCCGGCTTATCCCACCATTGTTGGTAGCGGTGGCAATGCCTGTGTTCTGCACTATATTAAGAATGAGGATGTTCTTCGAAAGGGCGACCTGGTATTGGTTGATGCCGGTGGAGAGTACGAGTCATATGCTGCCGATGTAACACGTACCTTTCCAGTGAGTGGTAAATTCAGCAAAGCGCAGGCTGAGCTCTATGCGCTGGTCCTTGAGGCTCAATTTGCTGCGATTGATCAGGTTCAGCCGGGGAATCACTGGAATCAGCCCCATGAGGCGGCACTGGCCGTGATCGCTGCGGGGCTTGTAGGGTTGGGTTTGCTGAAAGGAGAGGTTGATGAAGTGTTAAAGACGGGTGCCTACAAAAAATACTGCATGCACAAAACAGGGCATTGGCTGGGGCTGGATGTGCATGATGTAGGGGAGTATCAGGTGGGTGGTGAATGGCGAGTGTTTGAGGAAGGCATGGTTACCACGATTGAGCCGGGAATATATATTGCCGAAGGTTGTGATGAGGCACCCGCCCGGTATAGGGGTATTGGTGTACGAATCGAAGATAATGTTCTGGTAACAAAGAATGGGAATGAGGTCCTGACGGCAACAATCCCAAAGACCATCAGCGAAATCGAATCCGTCATGGCCGAATCGATACAGCAAAACGGCCCGTTAGCCGGCAGCTAAAAAGCAACCTGTTGTATGCTTGAATAAAACTCGCCTGCATCGTGACTAGTATTTGATACACGCTCAATTCCAAAAGGACTACAATAATGTGCTTGCCGAAAATGGACGAGTGCACGAATGGGTTCGACAACTCCCCTGTTTGAACAACACCAGGAAGCGGGCGCCAAAATAGTAGATTTTGGCGGTTGGGATATGCCGCTACATTATGGGTCGCAAATTGGCGAGCATATAAAAGTGCGCCAAGACCTCGGTATGTTTGATGTCTCACATATGACCCTGGTGGACATAAAGGGCGCCGGTAGTAAGGCAATGCTGGTAAAGCTACTGGCCAATGATGTCAGGAAGTTGACCGAGAATGGAAGAGCACTGTACAGCGCCATGTTGAATGAAGAAGGCTGTATCCTTGACGACTTGATTGTCTATGCTAATGGTGATGACTACCTGATGGTCGTCAATTGCGGTACCAGGGAAAAGGATTTGAGCTGGATAGACAAACAGGCTGAATCATTTGATTGTTCAGCAAGCGAAAGGTTGGGATTTGCGATTATCGCGCTTCAAGGACCAAAAGCGATTCCGTTGGTTGAGGATGTTGTGGGGGATGAGGTCAGTGCGACCATAAAGACCCTCAAGCCCTATCAGGGCCAGTATTGCGGCAGATGGTTCGTAGCCAGGACCGGATATACTGGGGAGAAAGGCCTTGAAATCATTTTACCGGCAGATGATGCGGTGCAACTGTGGAGCGACCTAAGTGAAAAGGGTGTACAACCCGTTGGGCTTGGGGCAAGGGATACACTTCGCCTGGAGGCGGGTATGAATCTTTATGGTAGTGATATGGATGAGTCTGTGACGCCCCTTAATTCCAATATGGCAGCAACGGTCGTTATGGATGATCATGAGTTTATTGGCAAGGCTGCTTTGCAAGAGCAGTTGAAACGCGGGGTTGAAAATAGGTTGGTGGGGCTGGTGATGACTTCAAAAGGTGTACTTAGGGCACATTACCCGGTGTTCTGCGATGGTCACGAGGTTGGGGAGATAACGAGCGGCGCCTTCTCACCATCTCTACAGCATTCCATTGCGTTGGCGCGCCTATCAGAGACACAGGGCGAACTGACGGTGGCAATTCGGGGCAAGCATCTGGTGGTACGGGAAGTGACGCTTCCTTTTATTCGTAATGGCCAGCAGACCTACAAAACACAATAACATCGTTAGCTAAAGGGCGAAGAAGATGGCGGAATTTCCGGAAAACTTGATGTTTTCAAAAACGCATGAGTGGGCGCGGTTAGAGAGTGATGGCATGGTTACGGTTGGTATTTCTGATTATGCACAGGAGGCACTGGGAGACGTAGTTTACGTAGAGGTACCGGATATGGATACGAGACTTGAAGCTGGAGGAGAGGCGGGGGTTATCGAATCGGTAAAGGCTGCGTCAGACTATTTCTCTCCCCTATCAGGGACGGTAATAGAGACGAACAGTGAATTGGAAGACAGCCCCGAGATTGTCAACGATGCACCTTATAGTACTGGGTGGTTGTTCAGGGTGGATCCTGCGGACAGCAGTGCGCTGGATTCACTATTGAAGCCAGGGGAATATCAGCAGCTCTGTGAAGAGGATGATCACTAATTCTGTGACCAAAATCGCCTTGACCTATTAGGAGTCTGACCAAATGCCCTTTGTACCCCACACCAGTGAAGATGAGAAGTTCATGCTCGATTTCATTGGAGTGAACGCTATCGAGGATCTGTTCGATGAAATCCCAATGGATTTGCGTGCAGGTGAACTCTCACAAATCCCTGAGGGCATTACCGAGATGGAGTTGCTGCGCCTGATGAACGAACGTGCCCGGGGAGATGAGATCGCACTGTCATTCCTGGGGGCAGGCGCATATGAACACCATATTCCAAGTGCTGTCTGGGAATTGACCAGCCGTGGTGAATTTCTTACGGCTTACACTCCCTATCAGGCGGAAGCGAGTCAGGGGCTGCTGCAACTGATTTATGAATACCAAACGATGATTTCCCGGCTGACCGCAATGGATGTCGCTAATGCGTCGGTCTACGATGGAGCAACAGCGCTGGCAGAAGCGATGTTGATGGCCGTCAGGGCGAACCGAAAATCAAAATCGAAAAAGATCCTTTGCGCGGGTAATCTGCACCCCGGATACCTTGCCACTTGCAGGTCAATTGTACGCAATCAGCAAATCAGCATAGATGTCCTCGAATGGGATCCTGAAACAGGGAATATGGATACGCAAGGATTGCCAGTGGGTGAAGACTACGCGGCGGTAGTTGTGTCCAATCCAAATTTCTTTGGCGGCCTGGAAGATGTGGATCGCATAGTAGACTGGGCGCATGGGGAAGGGATCCTGGTAGTTGGTGTGGTCAATCCCCTGTCACTTGGATTGCTCAATCCACCCGGAAAATGGGGTAGTGAGGGAGCGGATATAGTGGTGGGTGAAGGTCAGCCCCTTGGCATACCCTTATCCTCTGGTGGACCGTACCTTGGCATCATGTGTTGCCAGCAGTCGGTCATTAGGCAAATGCCTGGCAGAATTATTGGGAGAACTCTTGACCTGGATGGGAAGGAAGGATTCACACTGACGCTGCAGGCGCGGGAACAACACATTCGTCGCGCCAAAGCGACATCTAATATCTGTACCAACCAGGGGTTACTGGTTACGGCAGCTACAATCTATATGAGTCTGATGGGAGACGAAGGGCTTCGGGAAGTTGCCAAACAAAGTCACCATGGCCTGGGAACCTTGTTCAAAAAGGCCTGCCTTCTGCCTGGTGTTGAGTTGCGATTTCCAGGCCCACGATTTCACGAGGGGGTATTAAAGCTTCCAGTCCCGGCAAAGCAAGTATTAGAGGGTATGGCAGAACGAAGTATTCTTGGGGGATATGATCTGAACAGATTTGACCACCGGCTTGGAGATTGTTTGCTGGTCAATGTTACGGAGACGAAAACGACTGCCGATATAGACAAGTTTATCTCCTGCCTCAAATCAGCATTGGAGGCGTGACTCAATGTTAATTTTTGACTCTGGTGGCCAGGGAAGAAGTGCGAAAGCACAGTACCGGCGTTTAGAAACTGAAATCGATATCCCGGAAGGTCATTTGCGAAAGACTCCCGCTGGATTGCCGGAAGTATCTGAACTGCAGGTTGTGAGGCATTTTACTAACCTGTCAAAGAAAAATTTTTCAGTTGATGGCGAATTCTACCCCCTCGGTTCTTGCACCATGAAGTACAACCCGAAGGGAGCACATAAGGCAGCGACGATTCCAGGATTTTTGAACAGGCATCCCTATGCACCGGAGGAACAAAGCCAGGGTTTCCTTGCATGCATGTTTGAGTTGCAGGAGTGCTTGAAAGATGTGACTGGTATGCAGTTCGTGTCGCTAACACCTATGGCAGGTGCCCAGGGTGAACTGGCGGGTGTTGCAATGATTCGGGCGTACCATGACAAGAGAAAGGACACAGGGCGGACAGAGATGCTCATCCCCTCTGCTGCGCATGGGACTAACCCGGCGACCGCAGTCATGTGCGGTTACAAGGTGCGTGAAATTGTGGTAAATGCTGAGGGTGATGTGGACCTTGGTGAATTGAAGAAGGCTATCGGTCCACAAACTGCCGGTCTGATGATGACAAACCCATCAACCTGCGGCGTATTTGAGCGTCAGATCAAAGAAATCTCAGACGTTGTTCACGCTGCTGGAGGCCTTTTGTACTACGATGGGGCCAATTTGAACGCCATATTGGGAAAGGTAAGGCCAGGGGATATGGGCTTTGATGTTCTTCATATGAATCTGCACAAAACTTTTGCCACACCCCATGGTGGAGGTGGCCCGGGTTCGGGTCCGGTTGGAGTAGGGTCGAGACTGGCACCTTACATTCCGACTCCAATTGTGGGCAGAAAGGAGCGGCAGGGCAAGGCGTTCTACTACTGGAGTGACGAAAAAGAACACCCGGAAACCATCGGTAGACTTTCTGCCTTTATGGGAAATGCTGGTATTTTGCTAAGAGCTTATTCTTACGCAAGATTGCTTGGGAAAAAGGGAATGCACCGGGTTGGAGAGTACGCGACTTTAAATGCAAACTACCTGGCGCGCCAACTGGAACAATCCGGATTCAAACTTGCTTATCCGCAAAGAAGAGCTACCCACGAATTCACGGTTACTCTGGCAACGGAGGCGAAGCAGTTGGGTGTCCATGCAACGGATTTTGCCAAGCGGCTGCTGGATTATGGCTACCACGCACCAACCATATATTTTCCTCTACTTGTACCGGAATGCATGCTGATTGAACCCACGGAGACAGAGAGCCGAGAAGACATTGACGGCTTTGTTGATGCCTTAAGCAGCATCTTGAAAGAGGCCAATGATTGCCCCGAAAAGGTTACCGGAGCACCTTATGACATGCCCGTTAAACGTCTTGATGACGTAAAAGCAGCGAGGGATCTTGACCTGACTCTGGCGCTCTGATTTCGAAAATCATGGGGTCCCGTTTTCCAGGACGATGTTAAAATCACCAAGCTGAATCCCGAGTGCGGCGAGTAACAGGGTAACGCGGGCAAGACTTTCTTCATTAGGCTCACCATCGTTAAGAATATCTGTAGTCTGGGCAAGTGTCTGCCGGTAGTCTGCAGAAGTCTTCTGATCAAGCAGGAAAAAAAGACGGTTTATCGCGGTCTGTTCGTTTGTCAGGTCACTCAGCACTTTCACCTGGATGCCCAGATTGCTCCAGGACGATTGGCTAAAACGTGAGTGGCTGGTGTTTGCGCTGCTGATGCTGTTGGCCTCACTAAACAGAAACTGCACCCTCTTGTGCAACCAGTGCAACAGCTGTTTGAGTACTTCAAGCATGTTGCTCTTATTCAGGTTCGTTTGGATACTGTTCTGGACCTGTTCGCTTTCCGTAAACATCGAGTTGATGTCCTGTTTCAGTAGTCGCGCAATGAGGGCAAGGGCCAGCCTTCTTCTCTCGGTGATTCCATCACCGGATGCTATGAAATCGACTGGAGCACGACTGAAAATTAGGAACTCCAGCGCGTGAAAGCCAAGGCTGACTTCCTGTGCATCCGTAATGCCGTGCTGATTTCGAATTGAAGTTTCTGTGATAGAAAGCGTCAGGTCACTGATAATACCGCTGTGCGGGTATTCCGGTAAGTAATCGAGGAACCCGCCCTGTATGGGCCACGCATCTATCTTAAATATATTCTGGTCCTGGTCGGTGAACAGGGGGAAGCTGGCTGCTAAAAAGGTATTGTGGGCCTCATGCCAATGATCCTTCATCAGGTGAAACTGCTCTTCAACTGGATCGGCGAGAAAGTTTTCGGTGGAAATATGCAAAGTTTCGCTGGTGAAGATGGTACGCTTTGATTGGTCTTGGCTGACCTTCTGAAATCGATCAACTATTCGTTCAACCAAACTCAGGTCGATTGAAGCCAGGGAGTGGGTTTGGTTTGAGCTCTCGCTGGTGCGCTCTTCACACCCGGCGATGAAGATGAAAAGTAGCAGTATCGCAATACGCGTCATGAGTACCCTTAACCCCGGAGGGACAGTATTTGCCATTGCCTGTTTTTCGCTTTGGCTAGCAGAATGTCATCAGGGTCAACGGCAACGGGGTGATCAACCAGCTCCAGCAGCGGTAAGTCATTGTGGGAGTCGGAATAGAAAAAGCTGCCGTCCAGGATCATCCCCCGACCTTCAAGCCAAAGATTCAGGCGGGTTACTTTTCCCTCGGCAAAACTGGGGATGCCCACAGTATTCCCCGTATACCGGTTATTCATAATTTCCAGTCCTGGTGCGATCAGCGTACTGATACCGAGTGATTGCACAATGGGTGCCGTAATAAACTCCATCGTTGATGTGATAACGAGAGGGAAGTCACCGGCCTCCCTGTGACTGGCTATCAGCTGCTGACCAAGAGGCAGGATCGAAGGCTTTATCACAGTTTCCATGAACTCCTTTCGATAGGAATGCAGGTCTGCAATAGAAAATCTGCTCAGGAATGAACCAGCGAATTTCAGGTAGGCGTCGATATCCAGTGTGCCTTGCTTGTATTGATCATAGAATTGATCGTTCAGGCGATTGTGCTCCTCAACTTCAACCAAACCCTTGCGGGCAAGAAATTGCCCCCATTCATGATCACTGTCCAGGGAAATCAGGGTTTCATCGAGGTCAAATATTGCAAGAGCCACTGGCCTGCCCACTGATAAAGAGACCTAGTGTAGCCTTGGTTCAGTCGTGGTGAAACCGTGAATTTGAAATAGGTTCTCGTTAAAAAGCCGGTGATGGAGCACAGATTGCTCAAGTCAGAAGTTTCAGGGACAATGCGATGAATCCAGCTGTGTGTCGAAGGGAATGTCAGAGTGATTGATGGAGACGGATATCGGGCTAATGTAGGGATCATAATAGCCAATGATCAAGGCCGGGTCCTGTGGGCCAGGCGCATAGGGCAGGAGGCGTGGCAATTCCCCCAGGGCGGTGTTAATTCAAACGAATCAACTAAAGAAGCGTTGTTTCGAGAGTTGAGGGAAGAGACCGGTCTAGATCCGGATAGTGTTGAGATAATTGAGTCCACGCGTGGCTGGCTGAGATATAAATTACCCAAGAGATTGTTGAGGCAGAATCCGCCTGAATTTATTGGCCAGAAACAGAAGTGGTATCTATTAAAGATGTTAGCAGATGATTCAGCTGTATCCTTCTCACATTCAACAACGCCGGAATTCGACCATTGGCGCTGGGTCAGCTACTGGTACCCCTTGGGGCAGATAGTTTCCTTTAAGCAGGAAGTTTATCGGAAGGCTCTGAAGGAACTTGCACCCTATATTTCAAAGTGTCTCAATTAGTAGGAGCCTAGCAGCACGGCCATGCTTGATGTTCTTCGCAAGGTAATACAGGAAGTTAATGCCGCCCGGGATCTCTCTCGGGCATTGGATATTATCGTGGATCGGGTTCGGTCAGTCATGGGCACTGAAGTTTGCAGCGTCTATTTACTGGACGATGACCGTAGCAAGTATGTATTTATGGCCACTAGGGGTCTGAATTCGGATGCTGTTGGTAAGGTGACCCTAGAATTGGATGAAGGGCTGGTTGGCTATGTTGGTGAGCGGGCAGAGCCAGTCAATTTGAAAGATGCTCAGAAACATCCTAGAAATCGCTATGTAGCCGAAATTGGTGAGGACAAGTACCACTCGTTCCTCGGAGTACCCATTATCCATTATCGGCGGGTGCTCGGTGTTCTGGTGGTACAGCAGAAGAAGGCACGCAGGTTTGATGATAGTGAGGAAGCCTTTCTTATAACACTTTCGGCTCAGTTGGCTGGTGTTATTGCCCATGCCCGGGCGACGGGATCGCTGCTGCTGGCGGAGTCAGAAAATATACCCTCAAGCAGCTTTGAGGGCATGTCAGGCGCACCGGGAGTTTCCATCGGCACGGCGGCAGTGATATTCCCCCAAGCACGACTTGACAATGTTCCAGTCAGGAAGGCGAAGAGTATTCGCAGGGAAATACGCCTGTTTGAAGATGCGGTAGAGGTCACACGAGACGAAATTAGGACCACCTCTGGCAAGCTGGCTGATCGCCTGAGGCCAGAGGAACTTGGCCTGTTTGAAGCTTACCTACATATGCTGGATGACAGTGCAATCAGTGGGGAAGTGGTAGCGCGAATCGAAAAGGGAGAATGGGCGCAAAGTGCATTGAGTGCCGTCGTGCTGGAGCATGTCGCCATGTTTGAGGTGATGGAGGATGACTATCTTCGTGAACGTGGAGCAGACATACGCGATCTTGGTACGAGGGTGCTGGCACGGCTTCAGAGCAGTGATACCCGCAAAGTAAAATATCCAAAGAATACAATACTGGTTGGTGAAGAATTGGCACCGGCGGATCTGGCTGTGGTTCCAAGGGACAGGCTGGCAGGTTTCGTGTCCGTCAAGGGTTCAGGAAGTTCCCATGTCGCAATCTTGGCCGAAGCCATGAGTGTACCGACGGTTATGGGTGTTGAAGATTTACCGGTCCAACTGATTGATGGTAAATCCATAATCATTGATGGGTTTCAGGGAACCATTATTACCCATCCCAGCAAGGAACAACTTAGTTATTACAGGAAGGTCGCCAGGGAAGAGGCAATGCTTGTAGATGGGCTTGAGGAGCTTAAAGACAAGCGGTGCATTACACCAGATGGCCATCGAACCAGGCTCTGGGTAAACACTGGTTTGATGACGGACGTCGCAAGGTCACTTGATAGAGGCGCGGAAGGCGTCGGGCTATACCGGACTGAAGTGCATTTCATGATGAATGATACTTTCCCAACGGAAGAAGAACAGCGTCTCATCTACAGGGAACACCTGCAGGCGTTTTCCCCAAAAATGGTTACCATGCGAACCCTGGACATAGGTGGCGATAAAGCTCTGCCCTACTTCCCGATTGAGGAGGCGAATCCTTTTCTGGGATGGAGAGGAATCAGGGTCACCTTAGATCATCCAGAAATTTTCATTGCCCAGATCAGAGCGATGATCAGGGCGAATGAAGGAATCGATGCACATTTGAGAATAATGCTGCCGATGGTGAGCAGCATCTCAGAAGTTGATGAAGCCATCAGGCTTATAGACAAGTGCTACGCGGAAGTTATTGAAGAAGGCGCGTCTGTCAAAAAACCAGATGTGGGTGTCATGATTGAGGTGCCCGCAGCCGTCTTTCAAGCGAGGGAGATAGCCAGGCGAGTCGACTTTCTGTCGGTTGGCAGCAATGATCTGGTTCAGTATATGCTAGCTGTTGATCGAAATAACTCAAGGGTGTCGGAACTCTATCAGGAATTTCATCCGTCGATTCTAGCTGCTCTCAAGGAGGTGGTGGATTGTGCCCACAGCGAAAAAAAGGGTATCGGTATCTGTGGCGAGATGGCCGGTAATCCTGCTGGTGCATTGTTGCTCATGGGGATGGGCTATGATGTTCTTTCAATGAACTCAACTAAACTGCTGATGGTGAAAAAAGCATTGACTACAATTGAGCTGGCGAAGGCCAAAAGGATCCTCAACAAGGCTTTGAAGATGGATGATGCTTACCAGATCAAAGATTATGTTGATGGACAGTTGAGAAAAGCTGGGCTTGGACAGATTGTACGTTCAAGGCGGCAGTAGGAGGGAGTAGCTGCTTAGCTGTTCCCGTTTACCATTCTTTGAAAACCCCTGCTCCTGGAAATTTGTTTCACCACCACTTGAAATACTGAGGACGGTGGCGGCACAAGTGCCGTATTCATCGGTTGCGATAAAGCAGTTGGAGAAAGGCTCGCTATCTCCCGGGTCGAACAAAACTTTGAACAATTCCTGATGGAGCACTTCAACTTCCGAGTGACTCTGAACAATGTGCGACATTTTGAGTCGACCCTCTGTAACTTTCGGCCAGTCGCAGTCTAGGAGCTGATTGCTCAACCCGTAAAAGCCTGGTTCAAGTATCCTGATGCTATCCATGCGGTTGCTGTAGTAGTACATATCTGTTCCGTCATGCAGAATCAGGTTGAACCCGCGGTACTCCTGTTCCAGGGTTCGGATATCTTCCAGGTAATCCCTTGCGGCGAGATCAGTCGTAAGAAACTTGCTCGTTAGCTCTCCCCGTGAACGTGGTGGAAGTGGGTCTGCGGGCGTCTCTCTGAAATTGGTTACTGCAGCGAACCTCCCCTGCTTGCTGATACCAAGCCAGGTGCCGCCCATCTGTAGATCACGGCCGCCTAACACCTCTGGAGAATCCTGCCAGTAGCCAGCACTACTGGCTGGTCGATCATATAATTCATCGCGGTTAGCGGCTATTACCAGCCGTAGCTTTTCGTTGGGTTGCACGGCGAAAAGAATCAGGCACATAGGATAAAGCAGAAGAAAGAGAGGGCTGGAGTTTATCAGAGCAGTGAGTTACTGGATAATACGCATTTCGATTAGTAGAGACCTATCATGTGGCACTATCCAAGTTTTGATCCGATAGCCATTAGCCTGGGACCGGTGAGTATTCACTGGTATGCCATCAGCTACCTCGTTGGTATTTCACTGGCCTGGTGGATCCTTGGCAATCGAAGCCGAAGGAAGAATCTTGGTTGGTCAGATGAAGCTATCTCCGATATCGTCTTTTATGCTGTTCTGGGAATTATCCTTGGGGGTAGGGTTGGCTACATGCTGTTCTATGGTTATGAGCAGGTAGCCGCTGATCCCCTGGTTGTATTCAAAGTCTGGCAGGGAGGTATGTCCTTTCACGGCGGTATGATTGGTGTATTTGTTTCACTTTGGATTTATGCAAGAAGGTTTAAGCGAGGCTTTTTTACCGTGACCGACTTCATTGCACCCAGTATTCCACTGGGACTCGGTTGCGGGCGAATCGGTAACTTTATCAACGGCGAATTGCCCGGTAGAGTGACGGAAGTGCCCTGGGCCCTCATATATCCGGGCGAGGTAATTGGCAGGCATCCGTCGAGCCTTTATCAGGCAATATTGGAAGGCCCTGTGCTGTTGTTGGTTTTATGGGGCTTTTCAGCAAAGCCGAGACCAGCAATGGCTGTTTCAGGACTGTTTCTCTTAGCCTATGGGATGCTCAGATTTTTCTCCGAATTGTTCAGGGAACCAGATAGCCACATTGGCTATGTAGCGTTTAGCTGGTTGACGCAGGGCCAGCTGCTTTCGGTGCCAATGGTGGTATTCGGCACTGCATTTCTGATAGTCAGTTACCGGTGTAATTCCATAGGGTGAGGTTTTCTCACCCAATTCGATTAAGGCGATTGGAGCATCAATGATAGTCAAACCAAGAATCAAAGGTTTCATGTGCGCGACCTCACACCCATCCGGTTGTGCTATGGATGTCCAGCGACAGGTTGAGTACGTTGTCGAACAAGGACAGATAAGTAACGGGCCGGCACGTGTCCTGATCATCGGAGCATCTGGTGGTTACGGGTTGGCGACCAGAATTAGCGCCGCCTTTGGTTGCAATGCAGAGACCATCGGCGTTTTTTTCGAACGTGCAGCGAGCAGCAAATACACTGCGTCTCCCGGCTGGTACAAATCGGCTGCATTTGCGGAGCAGGCTGCAGAAAAAGATCTCTACGCCAAAAACATCAATGGGGATGCCTATTCAGAAGAGGTTAAACAGGCAGCAATTTCCTTAATCAAGGAAGATCTTGGTCAGGTGGATATGGTGGTGTACTCCCTGGCAGCGCCTGCCCGGAAATTGTCAGATGGGTCTATCGTAAGGGGGACGTTAAAGCCAATAGGCGAACCTTATGATGGTATGACTATCAATATCAATTCAGGTGAGCTAAGAGCCATTAGCCTGGAACCGGCAAGCCCAGAGGAAGTGGCGGATACGGTTAAGGTCATGGGTGGTGAGGACTGGGAGCGGTGGATTGCAGTTATGTTGGAGGCAGGCGTACTGGCTGATGGTTGCATTACGACAAACTATACCTACCTCGGGAGTGAAGTGACCTGGCCCATTTACTACCAGGGTACTATTGGTAAGGCGAAGGAAGACCTTGATCGAGCAGCACTGGCTCTGAAAGAACCAATGTCCCAGATAGGCGGCGAGGCGAAGGTAGTTGTTATGAAGGGTGTGCTGACTCAAGCTGCATCCGCCATTCCTGGTATGCCGATATACCTTTCACTGCTGTTCAAGGCGATGAAAAAGGCGGGCACTCACGAGGGGTGTATCGAGCAGACTACAAGGTTGTTTGCCACCAGGCTATTTTCACCCGGTAGTCCCGGGACGGATGATGAGGGGCGAATACGTATGGATGACCTGGAACTTGCAGATGATATACAGGCATATATCAAAGACAACTGGTCTGATGTGAACACCATGACCTTGAGTGATGTTGCCGATGTTGCCGGCTATCGGCAGGCTTTCATGGAACTGTACGGGTTCGGCTTTGATGGAGTTGACTATGAAGCTGATATAAACACGGAGTGGGAAATGGAGCTTGTGCCCAGCGACTGAGGGCTACAGAATAAACGACCAACAGAGTTGATAAAGTTCCCACACACTCTTAAGACTGATCTGGTTCCATCCGAGTTCAATATCGCCATGATACGGGTATGGCGACATGGGAAAAATTACATCACCTTATTCAGGCTATCCACCAGGCAAGAGTTTTTGCCTACTGTATTCTGGCCCTGATTTTTGCAAGCCGGCTGTTGTATACCGAGGCCACTGCCTCATACACCTTCTTTCTGGCCTTCCTGCTTGCCTTCCCCTACCTGCATCGTTTTATCTGCGGTCGTATTAGGAACGATGCCATTGGCGCTCGCTATGGGTTGCTGTCTGACGGAGCCCTGGTTGGCATTATGATCGTCCTGGCTGAATTCAGCCTGCTTGTGAGTGTTGCCATCATAGCTGCGCTAGTCATGGGTACCTTAATGGTGGCAAAACCCAAAATGCTGACAATCAACCCCGGCGTCGTGATGACATCTTGCGGCTTGTCATACATTGTTCTTGATCCCAATATTTCTACACAGGGGTAGCTTGTAACTAACATTGTCGCCTCTATTCTGATAGTTGGATATGGGGGGCTGGTATCGAGCCTTGGATTTCTTAAAACTTCAGATCTTGAAAATCGGCAGCGAGAAATTGATCAGGACAGAATACTGCTCCAGGGAATTTACAATCGGCTACGTCCATACGTCTCTCCACAGGTTGCCGCATCACTCGAGGCGGTTGGGAACATGCCGACCACACGCAAGAGGCTCACGGTATTCTTTTCTGATATAGAAGGGTTTACAAAACTGATGGATGGCCTGCCGGAGGTCGTCATGACGCATATCTTGAATGAGTATCTCAATGAAATGGCTGAGATTGCCATTGCACATGGTGGTACCGTAGATAAATTTATTGGTGACGATGTCATGGTTTTCTTTGGTGCGCCTGATTCCAGGGGCTATGCACAGGATGCGGTAGCCTGTGTGCGAATAGCCGTCGGTATGTGTGCCAAGCTTGAGGAACTGAGGAGGAAATGGGTTCGAGAAGGTGTGTCAGCAGGATTGCGCATTCGTATGGGCATTCATACGGGTTACTGTGCAGTAGCAAATTTCGGATCCAGGCAAAGAATGGACTAAACCGCTATTGGTGGCGTCGTTAATCTCGCCAGCCGACTTGAGAATGCTGCGCAACGGGATACGATCCGGGTCTCCCGGGCCGCCTGGGAACTGGTCAAGGGAGAGGCGAAGGGTGAGGTGATGCCACCTATCCGTGTCAAGGGGATTGCTGGTGTCATATCGGTTGTATCCGTTACGGGCATTTTTAGCAATGAAACTTCCGTCGGTGAGTCACAGTTCAGGTTAATGAGCACTGTTTAGGATCCACAGGTATAATCTGACGCCTTGTAGATGAATTTGGATAATTATGGACCAGGCGTTGTATGACTCGCCCTTCCTCAAGGCATGCAGAGGAGAAAAGACAGATCACACGCCCATCTGGCTCAATCGTCAGGCGGGTCGATATATGGAGGAGTACCACCAGGTCAAGGGTAGTACCAAAAGCCTCGATTTTTTTAAGACTCCAGACCTGGCCGCGCAGGTAACCTGTGATGCGCAGCGAATTCTTGGTGTTGATGCGGCAATCTTGTTCGCTGATCTGTTGCCGATTTTAGAGCCAATGGGCTTGGTTCTGGACTATTTACCCGGCGTTGGTCCAAACATCGAAAACCCTGTTCGTTCCAATAAAGATATCGATGCCATTCAGGTTGAGAGTTCTGCTGAAGCGATGCCCTATATTGCTGAGGCCATTCAATTGATTCGTCAGGAACTCCCAGCGGATATTCCGCTTATTGGGTTTGGCGGAGCACCTTTTACTCTGGCATCGTATGCCATCGAAGGTAAAGGTTCGCGGAACTATGTTTTTGTTAAGCGCCTGATGTATGGTGATGAATCAGCATGGAATGAACTGCTGAACAAAATAACAACCATCACCATTGACTACCTGAATTACCAGATTGATTCCGGTGTCCAGGCGGTACAGATTTTTGATAGCTGGGTTGGTTGTCTTTCGCCACAGGACTATCGTGAATTCGTTTTACCCCATAGTCGCCGCCTCATTGAGAATATATCCGGCAGAGTACCCATCATTCATTTTGGCACCGGCAATTCCACCCTTCTACCCCTGATGGCGGAAGCGGGCGGTGATGTTATGGCCCTTGACTGGTGTGCGCCTCTGGTTGAAACCTGGGACAAGATTGGCGCTAAGTCGGTGCAGGGGAATCTGGACCCCATCGTCTTGTGTGGAGAGAGGCATTTTGTTGAGAAGAGAGCCACTGAACTGCTCCAGGAAGTCAACGGTAGACCTGGGCATATATTTAATCTGGGCCATGGAATCATTCCTGAAACCCCGGTGGACAATGTGAAGGCATTGGTCAGATTCGTACAGGAATATCAGATTTAGCCAGCGGAGAAGATCCGGCCGTTTGAGGAATTGTGAGCATGTATCAAGGCAGTTGTCTGTGTGGGTCCGTCAAGTACGAGATAAATTGTGAACCCTCTGGAGTAACTCACTGCCACTGCACCATGTGCCAAAAGCAACATGGTGCAATGTATTCGACTTATGCCGGCGTTCCAAGGTCAAACCTGGAATATTTCTGCGGTCCGGATGACTTATCCAGTTACCAGTCGTCCCAATCAGCAGTGCGCAAATTCTGCCGGTGGTGTGGTTCCAGTCTCGAATGGGCCAGCAGCGTTGATGAACCAGATATGGTCTATGTCGCTATATCCACCTTGGATTCAGAGTACGAGCCCCAGAAAATCGATGAAATTCACACCGATACAAAGGCAAAATGGCACGCCCCCTAAATTGTCCCGCTCGCTAAAGAGGCTTTTCAAAAAACTTGGAGTTGCGCTGGTAGTTGTAGAAAGATTTTCTGCTATTGGGTAGTGCCGAAACATTTCCCCCTACAAATCCATGCTCGACGAACCAGTGTGCGGATTGAGTGGTTAGTACAAAGAGGCTGGTTAGTCCCTGCAATTTTGCCTGCGCCTCAATGGATGACAATAGGGATTCACCCCTGTCGCCGTCCCTGTAGTCAGGGTGAGTCACGACGCAAGCCAGTTCACCTTTTGTTGCGAAGGGATACAGGGCGCCGCAGCACACTATCAAGCCGTCACGCTCTATGACTGTAAACTGCTCAATCTCTGATTCTATGAGCTCCCTCGAGCGTTTTACCAGGATTCCTTCCTGCTCGAGCGGTTCAATGAGATGTATGATACCGGGCACGTCTTCTGGCTCAGCCCTGCGTATCTGCTCGTAGCTGACGCGTGTAATCTGCGTTCCAGATCCGTCACGGGTAAATAGCTCTTCCAGCAAGGCCCCATCCTTGACATAACTTACTATGTGGCAACGATCTACACCTTGGTTGCAGGCCTGGCTGGTGAGGGAGAATAGATATTCATCAGCCGGACGCATGCCTGCAGGGGAAGTAGCGTCCGCTTGTAATTCACTGCAGATTTCCCCAGCACCGTCTCTAAACCCGGGTTCACCGCTGAAGTATATAAGTTTCCCGGCATTCAGTGAGGTGGCGACATCAACTGCTAGAGATGTAGAGTCAAGGTTGAACGTCTCTCCGGAAGGCGAATAACCCAAAGGAGAGATCAGGACAATAGCGCCATTATCCAGCTGTTGGCATATCCCTCTTGCATCAACCCTTCTTGTTATCCCGGTATTTTGAAAGTCGATACCATCGACGATTCCAACTGGTTTCGCTTTAACAAAATTTCCGGAGACTGCCGTTATGCCGGATCCATGCATGGGAGAGTTGACCAGTCCCATGCTAAGCCGGGCTTCAATGTTTGCCCTCACGCCACCGACTATCTGTGTTATTTCCTTCATCAACTCCGGGGGAGTGATACGTCTATGGTTCTGGGTCTCTGTTGATTTAGACCGGTTCTCGAGTTGCTGATCAATTTGCGGCGCGGCACCATGCACCAGCACAAGCCTGACACCAAGACTGTTCAACAGGGCAATATCAGCGATGATGTTGGGCAGGTTCGCTGACTCCAAAGCATTACCACCAAGATATAAGACAAATGTCTTGTTCCTGTGGGCGTTAATGTAGGGTGATGAATCCCTAAACCACTTAATATGTTTTTTGTTGTCGTTCATAGGGCTAGCTGGTTCCTGTCCGTAATAAGGCAAATTTTGCTATGTATCACGACACTATAATAACGTTAGGCATACAAAAAATTCATTTCGCAAGAAAATAGCCCACCCAATAGCAAAGGCGGGCAAAAACCGACTAACAGCAAATTTCGGCAATGAGGCGTCGGATTATATCAATACTGGGATCAATGTGGTTGAGGGGAATAAACTCATTAGGCTGATGAGCCTGTTCAATAGCACCAGGCCCAAGGATAACTGTCTCCATTCCCAGGGTTTTTAGGAAAGGCGCTTCCGTGGCAAAGGCGACGGATTTGGCAGAGCTTCGGGAAATCTGTTCCAGCAGGGAGAGAAGTTCCTCTTCCTCATTCTCAAAAGGTGGAACCGCGGGGTGCATCAGATTGAGGTCACACTTAAGGTCTGCTTTCTTCAGCCTGGCCAGCAGTCGTTTTGTTAGAGAAAGTCTGATCTCATCGTTGCTCATACCAGGAAGAACACGAACATCAAAACCGAGTTCGACGTGATCGCAGATTCGGTTTGGATTGTCCCCACCCCGGATACAGCCCAGGTTGATGGTAGGGCAGGGTACGTCAAAGGCATCATCGACATGTTCGGATCCGATTTCGTTCCTGAATTGAATAATCTCTTCAATAAGTGCCGCTATGCTATCCAGAGCGTTGCGGCCGAGTTCAGGGTTTGATGAATGACCTGATGTCCCGGTGACCAGTGCGCGCAGCATCATGATACCTTTGTGCTGCTTTACAGGTGTGAGACCGGTTGGTTCTCCTATTAATGCATATTTGGCGCTTGCGAAGTCTTCAGCCGTCAGGTTCCGCGCGCCGCTCATGGTGGATTCTTCATCGGCGGTAGCCAGGATAATCAGCGGCTGCCTGAAGTCAGTATCAAGCAGTGGGCGCATCGCCTCAATGGCAAGCGCAAAGAAACTCTTCATGTCACAGGTGCCCAGCCCATACCATCGGCCATCTTTTTCAGTGATGGAAAAGGGGTTGGTCTGCCACAGGTCCTCATCCAGGGGAACCGTATCAGTATGACCCGACAGCACCAGGGCATTGTTGCCTGATCCTCTTTTTGCGATCAGGTTAGCCTTATTGGGTTTCCCCGGGATTGGCTTGATCGTGACTTCAAAACCGAGTGGTTGCACCCAGTTGGCCAGGACATTTACGACCTCCAGGTTGCCCTGGTCAAATTGCTCCAGGGTGCTGCTGATGGAAGGGCTGGAAATGAGTTGCCCGACCATGTCCGCTAATCCCGGGCTATGCATCATGAAATGCCTTTTTGGTTGTACTGATTGTCGTCACCAGTGTAGCAATTTTCATGAGCTAGCGCCGGCTCACCTCGCAGGGAAAAGAAAGGCGAAAGAGTGTAAGCTTGAGAAAAGAGATAGGTATCAATGGCAGAGGGCAAGTGGCTCTTCAGGAAGTTAACAGCAAAAAACCAGACATTTCGCTAAACCTTCGCTCGTTGCTCAACGATCTGGTAGCGGATGGCCGAATGTCCGTTAGCGACGCTGATCGACTCAGCATGAAAACCAGGTCAAAGGATCAGCTAAACTGGCATCCATTAGAACTGATTGCCGAGGAACCGGCCAGTGATCAGCAGAATGAAGGAAAGCCCCTTGATCTGGAAGCGTTGACCCTTTGGCTGTGTGAAAAATCCAGCCAGCCTTATAAACGGATTGATCCCCTCAAAATAGACTCCCAGGTCATAACAAAAGTTATGTCAGCCGAATTTGCTCGGCGCCACCAGATCCTTGCTATTGATGTGTTAGATGATGAAGTAGTTATCGTTAGTGCAGAGCCTTTTGTATCGGCCTGGGAAACAACAATAGAACAATCTCAACCCGGCAAGTCGATCACTCGCATGATCGCCAATCCAGCCGATATTCGACAGTACACCAACGAGTTCTATACCATGGCGAGGTCTGTAAACCAGGCCACTGCCCAGGGTATCAACATCAGTTCCCTGACAAATCTAGAGCAGATGCTTGAACTGGGTCAGTTGGATTCACTGGAAGCCAATGATGCCCATATCGTCAATATTGTTGACTGGTTGTTGGGGTACGCATTTAACCAAAGAGCAAGTGATATTCATCTTGAACCACGTCGTGACAAGGGAAGGGTACGTTTCAGGATTGATGGTGTTCTGCACATGGTTTATGAACTGCCTCCACCCGTCATGACCGCGGTTACGAGCCGTCTTAAGACACTCGGGCGAATGGATGTAGCCGAAAAAAGGCGCCCTCAGGATGGTCGCCTGAAAACAAAGACCCAGGATGCTCATGAGGTGGAACTGAGGTTGTCCACTTTGCCGACGGCACACGGCGAAAAGATGGTCATGCGAATCTTTGATCCCGATATCCTGCTGAAGACCTTTGCAGAACTGGGATTAGAGAATGAGGATTACGATCATTGGGAAGGGATGGTGAGAAACCCCAATGGTATCGTTCTGGTTACCGGACCCACGGGGTCAGGCAAGACGACGACCCTATATACCAGCTTGAAACAACTGGCAACTAGCGACGTTAATGTTTGTACCATTGAAGATCCCATAGAGATGGTGGAGCCATCCTTCAACCAGATGCAGGTTCAATCCAATATTGATCTCAATTTTGCCGATGGGATTCGCGCACTGCTGAGACAGGATCCAGACATTATCATGATTGGTGAGATCAGGGATCTTGAAACAGCGGAGATGGCAATCCAGGCAGCCTTGACGGGCCACCTGGTAATCTCAACCCTGCATACCAATGATGCTCCATCAGCCGTAACTAGGTTACTGGAACTTGGGGTTGCGCCGTATCTGATCAAGGCTACGGTGCTTGGTATCATGGCTCAACGCCTGGTGCGAACCCTGTGCCCACACTGCAAGATGCCTGGTGAAATGGATCCAGATGGGTGGAAGGTTCTGACCGCGCCATGGAAAGTAAAATTGCCTGAGCAGTTGAATCAACCGATAGGGTGCCTTGAATGTCGTGATACTGGTTACATGGGTCGCGAGGGCATCTATGAGCTTTTGCCGCTGACTGACAAGATCAAAGCCCACGTCCGGGCTGACGTGAACGTTGGTAAGCTCCGGATTTCAGCCATGAAGGAGGGCATGAAAACCCTTCGCTTGAGTGGGGCTCAGAAAGTTGGGGTAGGAGATACCACCATCGCTGAGGTGTTACGCGTAGCGCCATTTTCTGGTGTGGAGTAATCTAGGCGAATCACGCGTATGAGTCAGGAACTTGAGAAGCAGGCTATTAGCCTGCTAGTCAATTCAACAGAAGAAGTCATTCAACAATTCCATCGGGTTTGCAGACTAAGCGACTATGTGACTCACTCAGTGATGCGGCATGGTGATATTGTTGGTGAGCTTGCCGAGTCCGGGGACCTTAACCGGCCCGATGAAAAGGGTGCGCTGAATGCGAGGGTAAGAAAACGCTTCGATCAGCCGTTCGAAGTTGATCAATTTGATTCAACCCTGCGGCGCGTTCGGCGCCGGGAAATGATCCGCATCATTTACAGGGATTTTTCACGATATGCAGATCTCCCTGAAACCACAGGCGATTTATCTGAGCTGGCTGAAGTATGTATTTCCTTGTGCCTTGAGTATCACTACAGGAACGCCTGCCAGAAATATGGTGTTCCCGAATCTGTGGATGGAACATCGCAGGAAATGAGCGTGCTTGCACTAGGCAAACTTGGTGGGGGGGAGCTAAATCTCTCTTCTGACGTTGATCTGATATTTCTGTATGGCCGGCAGGGATCAGCGGTTTCTGATTCTGGAAAAGAAATCAGTAACCAGGAATTCTTCCTTCGGGTGTCGCGTCAGCTAATTGCATCCCTCAGTGCTACCACGGAAGACGGCTTTGTTTTCCGTGTTGATATGAGATTAAGACCCTATGGTGAAAGCAGCACGCTGATTATGCACCGGGCAGCACTGGAGAAATACTTTTTGGAACAGGGCAGGGACTGGGAAAGGTATGCCTTCATTAAGGCCAGGGCAGTCGCCGGTGATATGGACCTTGGTGAGAGTTTTCTGGATTGGCTGAAGCCATTCATTTACAGAAAACATCTCGATTATGGGGCGATTGAATCCCTAAGGGAAATGAAGCGACTGATCGACAGGCAAGTTGAGCTCAATGAACTGAGCCGTGATCTAAAACTTGGCGCCGGAGGGATTCGTGAAATCGAATTTATTGCACAGACTCAACAGTTGATTTTTGGTGGTAATAACTCGCGACTGCAGGAGCGTAAGTTGCGATCCGTAATGAAGGTTATGGGGGAGGAAAAATATTTACCGGACGGGGATGTTGCATCACTGGAATCAGCATATGTCTTCCTGCGCAATTCCGAGCATGGTATTCAGGGTGAGGGTGACAGGCAAACACAGATGTTACCTAACTCTGAAGTATCACGAATGCGCCTTGCGGAAGTGATGGGCTTTGCAAGCTGGCAGGATTACACGTATGCACTTGAGATTCATCGCCAGGCCGTTTCCCACTGTTTTTCATCTTTGATGCGTGACAATCAGGTAGAAACAGCGAATCTCATCGAAGGGAATCTGCTGTGGGTTACCATCTGGGCCAAGCCTGAATCCTCCCAGGCACAGGAGTTGTTGTCCCAGGCGGGGTTTGATTCAGCAGAAACCACCGGCAGTTTGCTGATGGGTTTAGTCACAAGAGTCAACGACCTTCAGCAGATTAGCCAGGAAAGGGTGAGAAAGCTTATGCCCGCGCTACTAGCACTTACCGCAAGGGAGCAGGATCCGGACAGTACGCTGGCAAGGTTGTTGCCGATAATCGAGGCGATCCTGCGCCGAAGCACCTACCTAGCCTTTTTGCTTGAAAATGCTGATGCCCTGAGAAGGGCAGTTGACCTATGCGCAATGAGTTCCTGGGTCGCAGAACAACTGGCTGAGCATCCCATACTCTTGTATGAATTGTCCGGCAGGAATAGTGATGAGGTGTCCGTTGCCAAGCATGAAATGGCCAGGCAACTCGATAACATGATGGTAGTCCTTGACCAGCATGATCTGGAATCACAGATGGACACCCTTCGGCAGTTCAAAAATGCCACTGTACTGCGGGTCGCAGTCTACGAACTGCTGGACCTGCTGCCGGTGATGAAAGCCTCCGATGCCTTGACGGCAATCGCGGAGCTGGTGTTGCAGAAAGCCCTGGATCTGGCATTGCAGCAACTGGTTGAAAAGCATGGGCAACCCCTTGGCAGGTCTCCAGACGGTGAAGTGGGACAATTTGCGATCATAGCCTATGGCAAATTGGGGGGAATTGAACTGGCCTATGGATCTGACCTAGACCTTGTTTTTGTCTTTGATGGCGATATTCACGGCAATACGGATGGAGAGAAATCCATCAACAATAACGTGTTTGTTTCTCGTCTGGCTCAACGGATTATTCATCTGGTCACAACGTTTACGCGTTTTGGTGCGCTTTATGAGGTCGATCTGCGTTTGAGGCCTTCCGGTAAGAAGGGACCTATTGTTACCACAATTCAAGCGTTTGACAGATATCTCAGAAACGATGCCTGGACCTGGGAACATCAGGCGCTCGTTCGTGCGAGATTTGTCGCCGGTGATCAAACTCTTGGAGAAAAATTTAATGAGGTTCGCGCCCGCGTACTGGCGCTTCCCAGGGGTCTTGAGAAGTTAAAGAGTGATGTGATCAGTATGCGGGAGAAGATGCGCTACCATATATACAGCGACAGTTCCGCCGAGATCAATGAAGATCCAGGCGTACTGCTGCCGGAGTTTGATCTGAAACATGATATCGGGGCTATTGTTGATATTGAATTTATGGTCCAATACGCGGTTCTCGCATGGACCCCTGAGCATTCCGGGCTTGTCCGGTGGACAGACAAGATGCGGGTACTGGATGAGCTCGGAGATCTTGGCCTGTTCAGTTCAGATGAAGTCAGGTTATTGCAAAAGGCATATCTTGCTTTTCGATCAGTAGTTCACTACCGGTGGCTGGGTGGTGAGTTGGCTTCATATAAATTGCTTCAGGAACATCGGCATGCGGTCGTTTCTATTTGGCAAAAATATATGAACGATCAGCCTGGGATTAACCAACAATAAGATAGGCAAATGAGACAGGAAAGATAGATGACGGATTCTTTAGCCGATAGAGACGGTGTAATCTGGTTTGATGGAGAGCTTGTACCCTGGCGCGAGGCAAAGGTGCATGTTCTAACCCATACGCTGCACTATGGACTCGGTGTATTTGAAGGCGTGAGGGCTTATGCCACGGAGAAGGGCCCGGTGATCTTCCGTTTGGAGGAGCACACCGACAGGCTGTTCCGTTCGGCACATATACTCGATTTCTCTATTCCATACGGTCGAGAAGAAATCGTCCAGGCCCAGATTCAGGTGGTCAGAAAAAATGGCCTCAAGGAGGCCTATCTTCGCCCGATGTGCTTTTATGGATCCGAGGCTTTGGGTTTGAGAGCAGAAGGGTTGAAGTCACACTGCATCATCGCCGCCTGGGAATGGCCAAACTACATGACTCCTGAGGCAAGAGTTGACGGCATAAAGGTAAGAACATCCTCATTTACAAGGCATCATGTCAACATCACCATGTGTAAAGCTAAGGCAAACGGAAACTACATAAACTCCATGATGGCACTACGGGAAGCGCTGGACAGTGGTTGTGAGGAAGCCTTGTTGCTGGACAACGAGGGTTATGTTGCCGAGGGCAGTGGTGAAAACATATTTCTGGTGCAGAACGGGAAGTTGGTAACTCCGGAGCTTACCTCCTGCCTGGAGGGAATTACCCGGGATACTGTGTTTTCCCTGGCTGCGGAACTGAATCTTGAGATCAAAGAAAGGCGTATCACGAGGGATGAAGTATATATCGCTGATGAAGCATTTTTTACTGGGACAGCTGCAGAGGTCTTGCCGATTAGAGAGCTCGACGGCCGCTTGATCGGGGGTGGTGGTCGTGGTCCCATTACCGAAAAACTTCAGACCATGTATTTTGATCAGGTAATGGGCAGGAGAACTGAGCATCCCGAATGGTCGACCTTGGTCAGCAGCTGAGAGAATGAACGATCGAGTTCTTATCGTGGGTCCGTCCTGGGTCGGCGATATGGTAATGGCGCAGACACTTTTTAAGTCGCTCCTCTCGACCCGACCCAGTGTCACAATTGATGTGATGGCTCCTGCCGCCGCGTTGGCAGTGACGAAAAGAATGCCGGAAGTTGACCGGAGTATTCTTTTTGAAATGGCCCACGGTGAGTTGAGGCTCATGTACCGTCGACGATTTGCCCGGTCACTTGATGATTACGGGCAGGCAATTGTGCTACCTAACTCTACAAAGTCTGGTCTTGTCCCACTGTTCGCCGGAATAGGCAGGCGAACGGGTTTCCTTGGTGAAATGCGCTACTTCCTGCTGAATGATATACGTTCGCTGGATGAACAACGTTTGCCCCGGATGATTGACCGTTTCGTCGCCCTTGGGGATGAGCGGGACCCGCCAGAAATTGAATACCCGGAACTAAAACTTGACCAAAAAAACCAGGAGGAGTGTCTTAAGAGGCTTGAACTGGATCTTGAACGACCGGTAATGGGTATTTGCCCTGGTGCCGAATTTGGTGATGCCAAGAAGTGGCCCGAGGAGCACTACGCAAGTTTGGCTAACTATGGGATAGAACATGGTTTGCAGGTGTGGATATTTGGCTCACCCCGGGATAATGTGGCAGCGGGAAAGATCTGTGACGCGGTCGAAAATGTCGAGTATTGCCACAATCTTGCTGGCAAGACGACATTGGTCGATGTTGTTGACCTGATGGCACTTGCCCAGCTGGTAGTAAGCAACGATTCGGGGCTCATGCATATTGCGTCTGCCGTGGGATGTGAAACGGCCGTGATATATGGCTCTACATCGCCGACCTTTACGCCGCCATTGACGCAGAAGGTTGAAATAGTCAGCAGGGAGCTGTCCTGCAGTCCCTGTTTTGAAAGAACTTGCCCCTTAGAGCACAAGGAATGCCTGAGCAGGTTACAGCCGCAAAGGCTGCATCACGTGGTTGACAAGGTGCTGGACAAAATTTCGTGAAGGTCCTCGTGGTCAAGATGTCTTCCATGGGAGACGTGGTTCATGCGCTGCCAGCTATTGTTGAGGCCAGGCGCGCGGTACCTGATATTGAGTTTCACTGGGTAGTTGAGGAAGGTTTTCAGTGTATTCCAGAGGGACACCCTCAGGTGGACGAGGTGATTCCAGTAGCAATTCGCCGGTGGAGAAAGAACTGGCTCGCTTCCCTTCAAAGCGGTGAGATCGCTGAATTTTATCGACTCCTCAGGGCGAATCGCTACGATTTGATAATAGATGGACAAGGACTGATAAAGAGCGCCATTGTTGGTAGGTTAGCAAGAGGACCTGTATTAGGGTTTAGTTGGCTATCCGCCCGAGAACCTCTGGCCAGCCTGACCTATGGTCGGTCGGTGAATGTTAAGAAAAACCTCCATGCGGTTGATCGCCAACGCCAGCTATTTGCCCAGCTCTTTGGTTACGAGCCAGTTGGACCGGTTGACTACGGGATGCAGCTTGCAACCGTTGATTCCCCTAGATCAAAAACCATCATATTTCTGCATGGCACGAGCTGGGTTTCAAAATTATGGCCGATCACCTACTGGCGCTCCCTGTCCCTTATGGCCCTTGAAGAGGGCTATGAGGTTCTCATACCATCGGCTGACGAGGAAGAGTCCAGGCGTGCAGACGCCATCGCGGCAGACACAGGTGCGACAAGATTGCCTTCGACTCCCCTGGCCAAACTCATCTCGATCATGAAGGCCTGCTCGGCTGCAGTTTCCGTCGATACGGGACTCGGCCATGTCGCCTGTGCACAGGGTATACCTCTGGTTACCATCTACGGCGCGACGGATCCGACGCTGACGGGCATACGTGGTGATCAGCAGGAAGTTATAGTGGGTGATCACTTACCATGTATTCCTTGCAGGAAACGAATATGCAAGTATCCGGCTGAGGTTGATTCGAGTAAAATCTACCCTCCATGTGTTGAGCAAATAACCCCGGAGGCTGTTTGGCAAGCATTGCAGTCACAGATACCCAAAGCGAACCCAGTATAAAACTGGCTTTTTGCCTTTATAAGTACTTTCCGTATGGTGGCTTGCAGCGAGATTTCATTCGCATAGCCCAGGAGTGTCAGGGCCGGGGTCACCAGGTTCGTGTTTACACGCTGGTGTGGCGTGGCCCAATTCCAGAGGGGTTTGATGTGGTCATCGTGCCCGTCGACGCCCTGACTAACCATACATTGTATGAGAGATTCTTCTACTGGGTTCAGGATGCGCTTCGCAATCATCCCGTGGATTGCGTTATTGGTATCAACAAGATGCCGGATCTCGACATCTACTATGCGGCTGATTCTTGTTACGAAGAGAAAGCCCAAACCCAGCGGAGCTGGCTGTATCGCCTGCTACCTCGCTACCGTCATTTCGCCAGGTTCGAGAAGGCTGTATTCGCAGAAAACTGCAACACTGAAGTCTTGATGATCTCGAAGACTCAGAAACCCTTCTTCGAAAAACACTACAGCACTCCGCCTGATCGCTTGCACTTTTTACCACCCGGTATATCCAGAGATCGAATTGCGCCTAGTAACGGGCAAGAAATCAGAGCAAGAAAGCGCATAGAGCTGGGCCTGTCAGATGATGAAATTATGTTGCTGCTGGTTGGGTCAGGATTCATTAAGAAGGGCCTCAATCGCGGGTTGTATGCACTAAGGTCTTTGCCAAAAAGTATTCGGGGAAGAACAAAACTATTCGTCATAGGCGAGGACAATCCAGCCCCCTTTAAAAGGGTAATCCTGGCACTTGGACTTCGAAAACAGGTAACAATTTTATCGGGCCGCGATGATGTCCCAGAATTTTTGCTGGCCAGCGACCTTTTGTTACACCCTGCACTGGATGAGAATGCAGGGATTATTCTACTGGAGGCAATCGTTGCCGGGCTCCCCGTTTTGGCTACTGACATTTGTGGTTGGGGACACTATGTGACTGAGGCGAATGTCGGTAACTTGATTGAGAGTCCTTTCAAACAGGCTGCGCTCAACGAAAAATTGCTGGAAATGATTGATTGCGACCGGCGTGAAGAGTGGAGGCTTAACGCCAAACAATTTGCGGATACTGCCAATATTTATTCGTTGCCAAGGAAAGCAACTGAAATCATTGAGAATGTTACTGCCAGGCGAAAGCTGGAGAAGTCAAAGCAACTGATTCTTGCCTTTTGTCTCTTCAAGTACTTCCCTTTTGGCGGTCTACAGAGAGACTTTATACGCATCGCCAGGGAGTGCCAGAGACGGGGCTTTCAAATCAGGGTTTATACCTTGTTTTGGCAGGGTGATATCCCCCCGGGGTTTGGGGTCATCATCGTGCCCGTAACCGCCATAACCAATCACTCGAGATACAGAAGATTTTCGCACTGGGTGGAGCGCCACCTCATCCTTGACCCAGTTGATGGGGTCATCGGTTTTAACAAGATGCCTGGCCTGGATGTCTATTATGCAGCTGACTCCTGTTATGAAGAGAAAGCTCAGACACAACGGGGCAGGTTGTACCGATCTATTCCCCGCTACAGGCACTTCTCTCGTTCAGAAAAAGCAGTATTTGAGCCTACTGCCGAGACCAAAATTCTGATGATATCTGAAGTTCAAAAACCCATTTTCCTTAAACACTACAATACCCCCCTGTCGCGCTTTGAGCTGCTTCCGCCAGGTATAGGCAGGGACAGGGTAGCGCCCGATGACAGTGAAGAAATCCGTGGCGGGCTGCGTGAGGAGTTCGCGGTGCTGGAAGATGAAAACCTGCTCCTGATGGTTGGCTCCGGCTTTATAACAAAAGGTTTGGACCGGGTTCTGTTGGGCATGCGTGCTTTGCCTGATTTGATAAGGCGCAAGACTCGGTTGATTGCCATCGGTCAAGATGCTCCCGGGCCCTTCCGGCGGATGGCGGCCCGTCTTCGTCTGGAAAATCAAGTAACGATATTGAAAGGTCGTGATGATATCCCAAGATTCCTCCTGGGGGCTGATTTATTGGTGCATCCGGCCTATATGGAAAATACAGGTACTGTAATCCTTGAAGCCATCGTGGCCGGGTTGCCGGTTCTGGCGACAGATGTTTGTGGGTATGCAAAACATGTCACGGATGCCAATGCAGGAAGGCTGGTATGTTCTCCTTACCAGCAAAGTGATTTCAATGACATGCTTCTTGATATGATGACTTCGGGTGAAAGGCAGGCATGGAAAAATAATGGACTCGCTTACTCCAAGGTTGCTGATATTTACAGCATGCCAGAAAGAGCAGCAGACTTAATTACTTCCTACATTCAATAGAATCAGTTCAGACAGATGAACCAAAATCCCCTCAAGGGTCCTATTCATGCAACATCTTGCTGACGATCTCACTGATTGTCTCGATTCCGCTGACCTATTTCGTTCTCTGTCCGAACTTGAAGGTGAGATATACCGGGAAATAGACAACAGGAAAACACTTCGCTTCGAGTGGAAAGGGAAGGGGTATTTCGTCAAGACTCATTTTGGCGTCGGCTGGGGTGAAATACTAAAGAATCTGGTGCAATTCAGGCTGCCGGTACTTGGTGCTTCAAACGAATGGCACGCGCTGAACAAACTGAAGGAACTGGGAGTCAACACCATGACTCCCGTTGCCTTTGTCAGTGAAGGCTGGAACCCGGCAAAAATAAAATCTTCCATCGCAACTCGTGAACTTGAAAATACCGTCAGTCTGGAGGATTTCTGTAGGGGGGAGATATCCATAACTCTAAAACGGAGGTTGCTGGAAAAGCTGGCTCTTGTTTCAAAACAGTTACATGACAATGGGGTCAACCACAGGGACTACTATATTTGCCACTTCCTGCTCGATATTGAATCGAGTAAGCAAGAGCTACCCATTGTCTATCTTATTGATCTTCATCGTGCACAAATCAGGAGCGAGACGCCGCTTCGCTGGAGGGTAAAGGATATTGGTGGACTGTTTTTCTCCTCATTCGATGTTGAACTGACAAAACGTGATCTGTATCGCTTTATGAAAATTTACTCCGGACTCCCGTTACGAGAGGTTTTGCTAAAGGAAGAAGACTTCTGGTCAGCAGTGATAGAGCGGGCAAACCGATTGTATCTACAGGACAAAACTGAAATACCAGACTGGGTCTCGAATCTGCAACATCTAAAAAAAGGCACACGGAACAGGTCTGATGAAAGCTAAGGAAACCTGGCAGTTGTGCAACGTATCGGATGAAGAGGCGCTGGCTTTCTCTTCATTTTCAAAGACCTGGAACCAGGCGGGAACAATGCTCGATGGGAACTGGATGAGCAACCTGATGACGGTTAGTGTTGGATCCAGGCAATACTATGTCAAGCGCTATGAAAGTCGAGGCAGGTTTCTTCGGCGCTTCATTGGCCGAAGCCGCGTGCGGGCTGAGTGGGAAAACGCACAGTTATTCGAGCAAATCGGTATACCGACGGCGAGGCTGGTATCCTATGGGGAGGAAAAGCGTCGGATGGGGAAAAGACGCGGCATAGTTGTGACCGAAGGCATTGCCGGTGCGACTGACCTTCTCAAGCTTCTTAAAGAGGAAAACTCCTGTTTCAAAAAAAGGGATTGGGTTGAAAATATTATTCAACGGTTGTCAGTCTATGTTGGTATCATGCACGAACAGAGCTTTGTGCACGGTGATCTGCAGTGGCGCAACATTCTGGCAAGTAGTGATGATGATACAGAGGTCTATATAATTGATTGTCCGGCGGGTCGGAAACTCAGGGGAGGGCTGTTGGCACCGATGTTAAGAAGGGGAAGGATCAAAGACCTTGCCTGCCTGGATAAGATTGCTCAAGGTGCGCTGACTAGAACCCAGCGGTTGAAATTCTATTTTCGCTATGCTGGTCTAGAAAGGTTGGACGTAGCACACAAAAGGGAAATCGGACAAATCCTCTCCTTTTTTGAAGGCAGAAGATGATCGAGACAGCACACCATGACCGGGGAGGGTATCAGGGACAGTCATGAACACGCTTAACGCAAAAAACCTTATCGATGCGGAGCGCAATGTGCATACGCCATTTCACCTGCGCATAAGCAAGCCTGGTGAAGGTAAGGTAGAACTGTTCTTTGTGAAGGTACTTCGCCTCTTACCGAGGAGAAGAGTAGTGGCTCTGGCGGAATATCAAGGCCAACAGATTCTGGTGAAAATCTTTCTCGGTAGAACGGCAGCCCGATATACCCGGCGCGAACGGACCGGTGCGCTTGCGATCGCACACACGGGGGTCTGCACGCCGGAGTTATTGTGGGAAGGCGAATTCGACAACGGGCGCTTGCTGGCTTTCCACTATCTGTCGGATGTCGTCAGTTTAGAGCAACAGTGGGCCTTGTCTCACGACCCAAAGACCCAGATAGGTATCCTTACCAGAGTTGTAGAGATCCTCGCAAATTTGCATGATCATGGGGTCGTTCAGCATGATATCCACCTGGATAATTTCCTGCTAAGTGAAGGGAAAATCCACACCATTGATGGCGGCGCGGTAGAGCAGACGGGTGAGATTCCATTGCTAGAAAAACCCAGTCTGAGCAATCTTGCACTCTTCTTTGCCCAGCTTTACCCGCGCTTTGATGTACTGATTGACGACGTATTCAATCGGTATATGGAATATCGCGGATGGCAAATCGCTGAGGGGCAGTTGCTGCAGTTCGAAAATGAGGTACGGAGACTACGGGAAATCCGGAAGCTCGACTATATTGGTAAGACTTTGCGTGATTGCACCCGTTTCCTTTGTCGGAAGAGATTCACCAGATACGAGGTCTGTGAGAGAGAAGCCTATAGCACTGAGCTGGCAGAGCTGATTATGGTGCCGGACAGGTTTATCGCGGCCGGAAAGTTGCTCAAGGATGGTAATTCAGCGACGGTTGCCCTGGTGCAATTGTCCGATCGTTCCCTAGTTGTAAAGCGATATAACATAAAGAATCCCTGGCATGGACTATTGAAAGTTTTTCGTAAAAGTCGTGCCTGGCAGTCATGGCGGAACGCCTATCAATTGGAATTCCTTGGTATTCCGGCCCTGAAACCCGTTGCGATGATTGAAAACCGGATCGGACCTTTGCGATCATCGGCATATCTGATATCTGAGTTTATTGAGGGACCTGATGCATCCATGAACCTGAACCCGGGCACCCAAGGTGAATTGGAAGCCATAGCCAGAATTCTTCAGGATTTGTCCGATGTACAGATTTCTCACGGTGATCTAAAAGCAACGAACTTTGTGATGGCCGGAATGGGACCAGTGATGATTGACCTGGACGGAATGAAAGCACACAAGAATCGACAGAGCTTTGAGCGGGCTTTTAGCCGTGACCTCCACAGGTTTATGGAAAATTGGCAGGATAATCCGCGGCTAAAAGCCAGTTTTTCTGGCCTGCTCGGTGATTTATTCGCCCGTTATGGCGTGAGCTTGTAATTGTCGGGGTGTAAAATTGGGGCGAATCGAAGCCCCCTTTGATCTAAAGCTACGCAACCGTATGCTACTTTGCTTTGGCAGCCTTGTGAAAGGCGGCCATTCCTCCCATGACACTCCTGTGTTCGACGGTGGCAAATCCTGCGGTACGCATCAGATCCGATAGCTCTTCCGCGGAATAAAACACCTTGAGCGCGTCGATGAAATAGTCCTGGCAATTGAGCGCTGCATTGTCGGAACTGAACAGCCAGGAAGTGAATCTCAGGCAGAAATACAGGTAGGCATAGTATGCCTTCTCGACGATAGGATTCTGGGGGCGCAACATATCGCAGTGATAAAAATGGCCCCCGGGCTTGAGTACCCGGTGAACCTCCTTGCAGACCTGCAGAATACCGAGGTGGCGAGAGGCATATTGCAGGGTTACCACATCAAAATGATCATCGGGATAGGGTAGCTGGTGTACATCACCTATGTCTGATTTTATGGTGAAACCACGTTTCGTGGCCCGTTCCACGCCGACCCGCTGCATATCCGGGCTTCTATCAATTGCCTGGACATTCAGGTTGGCTTCCTTCTTCAGCATGGCGATGCCCATTACATTAGTCCCCGCACAGACATCGAGAACCTTGTTTCCTGGTTGGAGGTCGATGGTCGCGACAAACTTCTTTAACCATATACCCAGCATGCCCAGGCTGGCAATAACGTTGGCACGATCATAATAATCAGCCACATCAGCGAAGACTTTGTTTAGATCGACATCCCAGATTTCTGAGAAAGACTCGGCACGGTCTGTTTCGTTCTTGGTGAACACTATTTCTGAATTAAGTGTCATTAGAATCCTAGTTCTTCAACAACTGAAATTAAATCCGCGATGGAGGCTGCTTCCAGTTTTTGAGCAAGCCGCTCTTTATCCAGTCCTTCCGCCTCAAATTTCGACATTCTGACATCGATAGGTAGCTCGCGAATCTCGTAGGGCGCCATGAAACCGAAATCACAGATTTGTGTCAAGCATGCTTTTTCAGATTCGGCCAGTTCCAGACCATGGTCCTTCATAATTTCCATGTATCTTTCTGCAGTTCGATTCAGCTTGCCGCTTATCTCGAGCGTATTTTTTTGCCCTTCCGTTAGGAGATCAATTGGGGGGCCAAAATAGATTTTAGTCTTAGGGTTCATTGGATCCCTTAATCAACTCTGCCAGAAGATTCATGTTATGAAAATGCGATAGTATCAAAACGAATAGAAATGCAATATTCTTTAATCTAAGTCAAAGTATTTGGTCGCGAATCTGCTATTTTTCAATCTGCCCTGATCGCTGACCGTCTTGCTGGTCGGCATTCGGATACGGCGATTAGCTAAACCTTTTAGATACGTGCAGTTTGTGGAGGAATTTCGTGCCAGAAGAAAAAATACCCGTTGTTGACATTACTTGTGATCCAGAGCCGGCTGACGTACAGCAATGGAGCCCCTCCGGGATAAAGGAACAAGCCCCTGCTTCGGAGTCACGTCGTGGATTCCTTAAAAAGAGTGCAGGTATAAGCGCTGCCTCCCTGGTGGGTACGGCCGCACTGGTCACCGGTACTGATGATGCCAAGGCAAACGCGAGCTGGGCGGAACATTTTCAAGGCAACTATCGGCTGATGAGCGATGAGGAGAAACAGGAGGCCCTGGATCGCCTGGAAAAGCGCTATTCCAAGGAATATGGCAAAGAGGTAACCGTGGATGGCACAGATGCCGAGGAGGGGGTCCTGTTTGGTTATGCACTCAATATTCAGAAATGCATCGGTTGCCGTCGCTGTGTTAAGGCTTGTGTTCAGGAGAACAATCAGTCCCGTGGTGATGAGCAGGAAATAGAGTGGATCCGGGTGCTCAAGATGGAGAAGGGCGAATTTACCCAGGAGAAACTCAATGATGGCTACCCCGGTGATTACGGTATCCAGGTTGGTGGTAATGCCTACAGTGCTGCTGGTGTGGTACTTGAAGGCGAGCACTACTATGAACCTGAGAAGGTGCCAGAATCAGATTCTCACTATATGCCCATCGCCTGTATGCAGTGCGAGAAGCCGCCCTGTGTGAAAGTTTGCCCCGTAAGAACAACCTACCGTGAGCCTGATGGTCCCGTCGTCGTCGATTACAACTGGTGTATCGGTTGCCGCATGTGTATCGGTGCCTGCCCCTACTGGGCAAGAAGATTTAACTGGGGTGAACCAACGTTGCCGAAAGAGGAGATGAATCCCAAGACACACTACCTGGGCAATCGACCCAGAATGAAGGGTGTCGTTGAAAAGTGTACCTTCTGTATTCAGCGCGTTCGTCACGGACGTTATCCGGCCTGCGTTGAGGTATGTCCCGTAGGTGCGCGGAAGTTTGGTAATCTGCTGGATCCAAATAGTGAAGTCAGACGAGTGCTCGATAGAAAGCGAGTGTTCCGGCTTAAGGCTGAAGCAAACACCTACCCTAAATTTTTCTATTTCGTGGATTAGGGGGAGACACCATGACAACACTAATCAAATTTATTATCGATTACGTCACCTATATCGCAAAAGGTGGCAAGCAGTTCTATATGTGGATGGGCTTTCTAGCCCTCTTCCTCATTCCCTGGGCCTATGGTAACTACCAGCAGTTTACCCAGGGAATGATTGTGACCGGCCTAACGGATCAGGTAAGTTGGGGACTTTATCTCGCCAATTTCGTGTTTCTTGTGGGTGTCGCTGCGGGGGCGGTTACCGTTGTTTTCCCGGCCTATGTCTACAAATATGAACCGCTGCACAAGGTCACTGTGTTGGGTGAAATGCTAGCGGTTGCGGCAGTGATCATGTGCCTGCTGTTTGTGATGTCCCATATGGGGCGACCGGAACGGCTCTGGCACATGGTACCGGTCATTGGCATATTCAACTGGCCACACTCCATGTTGACCTGGGATACGTTGGTTTTGACTATTTACCTGGTACTTAACTTTGTTGGTGGTTTCTACTACCTGTATCAAAAGTACAGGGGCCAACCCCTCAATAACACCTGGTACCTGCCTCTAATTTTTATATCAATTGTCTGGGCAATCAGTATCCACACGGTTACTGCTTTTCTGATCAATACCATGCCGGCAAGACCCATGTGGCATCACGGCATGATGCCGATTCGCTTCATCGCCACCGCCTTTGCGGCGGGTCCAGCGCTGATCATTATCGTGTTCCTCATTATTCGCAACAAAACGGCGCTGTGGATTGAAGATAAGGCCATCGACATGCTTTCAACCATTGTTGTGGCCTGTCTTACCATCGCCCTCTTTCTAACTCTGTCGGAAGTGGTGACGGAGCTTTATCACCCAACTGAACACTCGGCTGGTTTGCAGTATCTGATGTTTGGTAAGCATGGTTTGCACAACCTGGTAGCCTGGTTCTGGGTATCGCTTGTTGCCCTGGTTATAGGTTGGCTGCTGCTGCTGATTCCCAAGGTTCGCAAGAACTATACGGTCCTGCCATTTATCTGTGTTGCAGTGTTTGCCGGGATCTGGGTTGAGAAAGGTATGGGACTACTTATCCCCGGCTCTATTCCTACACCCATTGGCGAATTTACCGAGTATTCACCCACCCTTATCGAGATTGGCAATTGTCTTGGAAACTGGGCGATTGGCTTTCTCATACTAACGATTCTACTGAAGGGTGCTATCGGCATTCTCCTCGGTGAGGTGAAACATGCAAATGATTAATCGAACTGAACATTTACACAGGTTGCAAGGCATGGCTATTACGAAGATGAATCAACTTGTGCTAATTGGTGCACTGGCAGCGGGCTCGGCTCTTGCCGTTGCCGCTGAGGAAACGATCTGCTTTGAGAGCCGCAAGGGCAGCTCCGAGGTTACGAAAACTGAAATCGCCGAAGGTCTACCCAACGTCAAGTGTTCTCCTAGGGCGGGTGGTGTGCTCTGGTGGGGTGATCCCTTTGATGGTACCGAGGCCATGGGTAAGATGCCCGTTGAGGCGGATTATTCAAAGGGTGAGGCGGTTGTAAAACCAAGAGCACCGCAACTGAGCTTCCTGCCGGTCTGCGGCGTTGCCTGTCATAACGGTACCTTCCCTGCTGAAAATGATGACCCGAATCCCCGTAAACTGG
>PVBE011077978.1_pt1 | contig 58459 bp, 51 predicted proteins | sample 1631181 | NCBI WGS metagenome assembly PVBE01 (sample SAMN08397723, study PRJNA350692) | Marine metagenome, whole genome shotgun sequencing project. | isolation source: water | place: Pacific Ocean | collected 2012-04
ACGCGTCCACCAGTGACTTGGAAAACCGCACAGACCGCGGTTTCCCACAGCGACCACAGCCATCATCGCTCTCTACCCATCACGAAAGGCGATACCATCACCCGGCGTAGTCAACCTGTCCACCGAAACGGATCAGGCCCAGACCCGGCATTGTGATCAGTAGCCGGTCCGCTCTGTCGTAACATGCGGTTTCATCTGTTCCGCGCCTAGTTGCCACGGACAATACCTTCCCCACCCGCTATAGATAGGAACACGGCTGCCCCCTGAAATATTCCGCTGGTCACAGTATACGCGGCTGACCGTCAGATGGCCTCTGCGGCGCTCGCCTGTCGACGCCCAGCAGCTGTCCTCTATGGGGGTCGATGCTTCGCTCGATGTGGACAGCCAGTGGAGCAGGTAACACCGCTCAACCGGTCAGATGGACTCGGCCACCGGACGGCGCGCGGCACGTGTCTTGCTCTCTGGCGGCGAAGCGTCTGGCGAACGGGATCCACAGCATTGCGACCCCCGTCATAGCTACAGTAAGATGGCCACGTTTCTCGTCAGCTGCCGTCGACACGCCGCTGGCCGTTCAAGAGGTGAATCATGAGCCGCACCCATCGCGGACGGGCTGTCCACGGCCGGTGGGCCATTGCCGGTCTGGTCGGTCTACTGGCGTTCGCCTGGACCGCCGAATCGACGGCCCAGACGAATCAGTTCAACCCGTATTTCGGAAAGAACCGTGTCAAATACGACGATCCTGATTGGCACATCTACGACACGGACCACTTCGAAATTTACTACTACCCTGAGCTAGAGGAGCACCTGGGTCGAATGGCATCCTATGCCGAGAGCGCCTACGCCCAGATCAGTGCCGACCTGACCCACGACCTGGCCAGCCGAGTCTTGCTGGTCATATACAAGACCCACAGCGAGTTCGAGCAGCAGAACATCATCCCCGGCGCGAGCCAGGAGGGTATCGGGGCGTTTGCCGAGCCGTTTCGCCTTCGCATCGCCATGCCGATTGACGAGCCGCCAGACCAGCTGTATCGGCTGATCATGCACGAACTGACGCATCAGTTCGCCTTCGACATCATTCCGCGGTCGGTCATCCGCCGGGGCATTCCGCTCTGGGTCGACGAGGGTCTCGCCGACTACATCGGGGGCGTCTGGCGCCCACTCGACCTCATGGCGGTCCGCGACGCGGCGCTCTCGGACACGTTGCCTGAGATGAGCAATTTCCAGGGCCAGGTGTTCGCGAACCCTCGGCTGGTCTACAACCTGGGGCACGCGGCGTTCGAATTCATCGAGGAGCGGTGGGGCAAGGAAGGTGTTCGCCAGTTCCTGTTCTCCCTCCGCAAGACCGTCATCGGTGGCGGCGGTGACATCTACGACGACGCGTTCGACATCTCGGCCGAGGAGTTTGACGCGGAGTTCGAAAGCTATATCGGCGACCGGTTCCAGGCGTTTCGCGACAAGGAACGACCCGACGACTACGGCCGCGACCTCGCACCAGACCCGCTCGAATCCAGATACGTTTCGGTCATTTCGATCGAACCGTCGCCATCGGGCGACCTGATTGCGGCCTATGCTGGCAATCGGAAGGACCTCGAGTACGACATCGTGCTGCTCTCATCCGAGACGGGCGAAGTGGTCAGCAATCTGACGGAGGGGTTCGACCAGGATCTGGGATTCGAGTCGCTCGCAATTCCCGGCATTCGGTGGAACCAGGTCCCGTGGATGTCCTGGTCGGGGGTGAACGACCAGCTGGCCTATTTCGTCCGCAAGGGGAAATACCGATCGCTGGTGCTCCAGAACGTCGTGACCCGCGATATCGAGGAGTTCATCGACCTGAGCCGGGTCGACGAACCGGAATCGCCGGACATCTCCCCCAACGGACGGATGGTCGCGTTTTCGGCGCTGAGCAACGCAATCGGCGACATCTATCTTCTTGACCTAGCGACAGAAGAGCTGACAAACCTGACCGAGGACGAGTTCGCCGACTACGCGCCGACGTTCTCACCGGATGGGTCCTATCTCGTCTATCTTGCGCGGGTCAGCGGAAACAACAAGCTGTTCAAGCTGGACCTCGAGACGAGGGAAAAGACCCAGCTCACTTTCGGCACATTCAGCGAAGCGGCGGTCCAGTTTCTCGACGACCGCACGCTGGTATTCTCCTCGACCGCCACCGACCCGCTGGCACCGATCGACCTCGACGTCGCTGCCAACGGCGACATCTTCAACATCTGGACACTCGACCTGAACAATGGCGAGCTCAGGCAGTTCACCGACACCGCGACCGGCAATGTCACGCCGATCGTCCTGCGGGGAACGGGAGAGCCGGGAGAAGATGGCGAGACCCGAATCGGTTTCGTGACCTATTTCAAGGGCGAATACGGCGTGCACACGATTGTGCGGGAGGAGCCGCTCTACACGGCGTCGACGAGCGATTTCGGCACGCCGGGCCCCAACATCGATTTCCAGGCGCCATTGACCCACAACGTGATCGCCGCCAATTCGAGACGGAAGGGGCGTTTCGAGAAGATGTTCCTCGACGGCGCCCCCCCGATCAACATCGGCGTGACCAACAGCGGGGATCTACTGGGCGGCACCGCCATCTCGTTCACCGACGTGCTCGGCGACCAGAACTTCAGTCTGTACGCCTACTCGATTTCGCAGTACCGGACGCTCTCGGGCTCCTACGTCAACCTGAGCGGACGGATGCAATTCGCCCTGCAGGGCTTCTCGCAGGAGTCGTTCTTCTTCGGCAACCAGGGGTTCTTCTCGCCGTCGCTCGCGTTTCTGGACCGCGACAACGCCATCGCGGTGCAAACCGTGCGTGGCGGCACCGCCATCGGGATCTACCCGCTCGACCGCTTCAGACGGCTCGAGTTCTCGGGCGGCATCTTCCACTACAACGAGCGGTTCGACAACCCGACCCTCGAGGCCCAGGCCAACCAGTTCCAGGTGCAGCAGTTCGGCTCAGCCGACCTGTTTCGGAACGGGGCCTCGATGCCCATGTCCGTGAATTTCGTTCAGGAAACGACGGTGTTCAGAGAGTTCGGGCCAATCGCCGGCAATACGATGCGATTCGGGTTCCAGTATTCGCCGTCGATCGGCACGAGGTTTCTCGGCAAACAGACGGTCGATGCCGACGCCCGCTATTATCTGCGTCTTGGCGAGACGGGTCTGCTGGCGCTGCGGGGCCGCGCCTTCATGAGCTTTGGGGACTTCCCCGACTTCCTCTACTTCGGCGGAAATTCGGAAATGCGCGGCTACGAATTTCTGGAGTTCATCGGCCACGACGCGGGCTTCGTCAACGCCGAGCTCCGGTTCCCGCTCATCGAAGCGATGCTCACGCCGATCGGTGTGCTCGGCGGCATTCGCGGCACGTTCTTCTTCAACATAGGCGGCGCGAGCCTGAAGAATCAGCCGTTCAAGCTGTTCTCCAGCAGCGCGAACACCATCACGCCGACGGTCGGCTTCGGACAGAACCCACAGACCGGTCAGTTCTTCGAGATATTCGGCGACCCGACCACTGTCTCCGGCTTCCGGCTGGTGGATGGTCGCGCCTCGTACGGTATCGGCCTGGAAACGTTCGTCATCGGCTTTCCCATCCACTTCGACTGGTCGTACCGGACGCTCTTCAACGAGGCGTGGGAAGACGTGGTCTTTGCGACCCAGGGTGGCAGCGCAGCCTTCCGGGACCCGAAATTCGACTTCTGGATCGGCTTTGACTTCTAACTCTCACCATGACGGCGGCCTGCAAGCGCCGCAGCAACGGGCTTCCTGCTCGAAGGTCGTGGCGCTGCTGGCCGACTATCTCGAAGAGCAGCTCCCGCCCGCGCGCCACGCCGAGCTGACACGCCACCTCGAGACCTGCAGCAGCTGTCTGGCGCAGCTGAAGACCTACCGGTCGACCGTGTCCCTGCTCCGCTCGCTTCGGGAAGAAGACCTCCCCTCGGATCTGCGCCTCATGCTCAGCACGTTCCTCAACGAGCACGCTGTGCACTGAGCGCGCGGCGGAAGACTCTTCGCCCGTGGGCGGCCTTTTAGAGTTCTTTCAGTTTCATCACGCTCCGGTTCAGATCGAGCGTGACGCGGTAGTCACTGAGGAAGGTGTGCCCGACGATGCCACCGATGTGGAACCCGAGCAACGCGCTCGGCAGATGCAGGTTCAGCACCACCACCGAGAAGTTCGGAAACTGGAGCTGGTTGAACGCCAGGTTGACGCCCGGCCGCAAGTACGCATCTTCGTCCCAGCCGGAGGTGCCATAGACCTTGAGCGGCACCTGGCGCACGGTCAGCGGCGGGAGCACGCTGTCGGTGCCACGGCTGATCGAGATGACCTCACCGCCTGTGTCAACGACGAAGCTCCGCGGGTGCACGCCATTGATGACACCGCGAACGACGGTAAGACGATGCTGCCGAAGCGGCAACACGATGTCGGCCGACTCGTCTGGCAGATCTTCGCCAATGATCAGCTGCTTCTGCCCATAATCGATCGTCACCGACAATCCGAGCGCAAGCGGTGAGAAGCCTTCCGCCTCTGGCGTGGGCAAGCCCCCGAGCGGCGGACTCTTGATCAAGGCCGGCAGGTTCGTGACCTCGAGGGTTCCGATCTGCAAGGACTGAATTCGACCCGCCTGCAACCCGCGCAGCCCCACCTCGCCGACACCAGCGCTCAAGGTGTTGGTCAACGGCTGGACGCCGAGCCGCTGGGCGACCGGCTGCGACAGCACCGTCTGCTCGGCTCCGGTGTCCATCACGAAATCCACGGCCTCACGACCGTTCACACGCCCGCGCACGATCACCTTGTCGCGGACCAATCGGAACGGTATCGTGTGCAGCCGCCCCGGTTCCGCGAGCTGCACCGCCGGTTGGTCACCGAACGATTGCAGGAACCTGACCTCGGAACGCGCCCAGTCCGCTTTCTCGCTGGTCGCCCGGACCGGGAGCAAACTCACGTACCGCTCGTAGGCGGCTGCCGCCTCGGGAAACCGGTGCATCCGCTGGTAGATGGACCCGAGCGTGTGGTGGAAGACGGCGGCGTCCGACGAAACCGCGAGGGCGGCCTGGACCCAGTCGAGCGCTTCCTCGTACTGCTGTTGCGTCGCCAGACTCCGGGCCAACCCGTGGCGCGCACCGGCCGATTCGGGGTCGATCGCCAGCACATCTCGATAGACCTGTTCCGCCTCGTCGAACAACCCGGCAGACCATAGCGCATCGCCGTTGAGAGCCAGCGCCTCTGGATCGCGTGGGGCCAATCCGCGCAGATACCCCGCCTCTTCGTAGGCCCGTGTGAACTCGGCAACCTGCAGCAGCGACTGGAGCATGCCGGTAGAGGCACGGACGAGCTGCTCCTGGGTAGCCCCGGCCTTCGCCTGGTCGTAGATGGGAATCGCTTCCCAGTAGCGCTGGTCGCCACGGAGGAGGTCCGCCAGTTGGAGACGAGTTTCGCTCCGCGTCGTGGCTGGCGTCGACTGGGCGCCGATGACAATCGGTAGGGCTGTCGCCCCTGCCATGACGAGAACGAGCGTACGCGCTACGAGTCTCATGCGACCTCCAGGGGGATGCGCAACGGGGAAACCGACACGGCGCCACTATGACCGAAACCTAGGGGCAGGGCAAGTCGGTTCGGCGCGCTCAACAGCGCCTCTCCGACCATCAGACGCGTGGCGCGCGCGACCCGATCCTTCCGTTCCCTGATAATTGTGAAAAAGTTCACAGATCAACCGTCGCTGTACGTCCGATAGCCGGAGGCGAGGCAGAAAAACTACCGGGTGTACTGCTCAATCGCAACACCGTCGTACATGTCGTCGACACGCAGGATCTGCTTCTGACGGTCGTAGCTACCGAGCTCGTAGTCTTCACTCATGATCAGCGCCTTCACCGGCTTGGTCGGACACACCTCTGAGCACAGACCACAAAAGCTGCAGCGGGAGAGATTGAAATCGAAGTAGTCCAGGATCTTGATCTTGTGACCGGGCTCGCGATGGCCTCCTAGCAAGATCAACTCGTCCGGACAGGCCTTGGCGCACTGGTCACATACGATGCAGGTCTGCGCGCCGGTCTCCGGCTCGACCTGCAGCCTGAGCACACCGCGAAAACGGGGGGCCACCGGCCGGCGCTCGGCCGGATACTGAAAGGTGAACGCGGGCTGCGGCGTGTACTTCAGCGTCACCAGCAGGCCTTTGATCAGATCGACCAGAAAGACCATCCGGAACAACTTCGTCAACCGTTGCACGACACTACCCCCGGTCCTCAACGATCGTCGGCTCGGTCTCTCCGACCTTGATCACCCGTTCCTTGCGGAACACGGTCCCCTCCTTGCCGATCTTGTCCTGTAGACGCATCAACCCGTACAGCAGCGCCTCCGGACGAGGCGGACATCCGGACACGTAGACGTCAACCGGCACCACCTTGTCCACGCCCTGCAGGACCGCGTAGGTCGGGAACGGACCACCCGCGTTGGAACAGCTCCCCATCGAGATGACCCACTTTGGCTCCGGCATTTGATCGTAGAGCCGCCTGAGCACCGGGGCCATCTTCTTGGTGACGGTGCCGGCAACGATCATCAGGTCCGCCTGACGGGGCGAGGCGCGGAAGACCTCGGCACCGAAGCGTGCGATGTCGAATCGTGAGGCCGACGTGGCCATCATCTCGATGGCGCAACAGGCCAGCCCGAACCCCATCGGCCACAGCGAGGACCGGCGCGCCCAGTTGAGCACCTGGTCCAGATTGGTCGTGATGAAGTTGTCTTCGAACCGATGGTCGATCAAACCCATGGGACGGTGACTCGCCTACTTACCTTCGAACCAAACAGCGTTGGTATCGATGAAGGCCTGCCACTGATCTGGCACCTCGTCGTTGGCGAAGATCGCCTCGACCGGACACGCCGGCACACACGCGCCGCAGTCGATGCACTCGTCCGGGTGGATGTAAAGCATCGTTTCGGCTTCGAACTCTTCCTCGTCCTTCCGCGGGTGGATGCAGTCCACCGGGCACACATCCACGCAGGCTGTGTCTTTGGTCCCGACACACGGTTCACAAATGCTGTACGCCATCAAACTCCTCCGTCTCGTTCACCCGGCCGCCGCACCAGCAACGGCCGCTGAGAATCCACATCACTCCGAATTCGTCCCAGAAGGTGAGACGCTGGTCCCAATTTGGCCGCAGAAAGAATACCGCGGTGGGGGGACGCCGTTCAAGTGGAGCACGCCGGAGCCCCAAGTGCGAACACTGCGGTCATCCACCTCTCGTCACGACGCCGTGTCCCCCGGCCGAAGCTCGAGCACCCTGACTCCCTTGGGCTCGACCAGGGCACGCAACTGATCCGGTGTCCCGGTGAGCTGCGGGAAAGTGCCATAGTGCATCGGGACGACCTGTCGCACGCCGAGCATCTCGCAGGCGCGCGCAGCTGCAGTCGCACCCATGGTGAAACGATCTCCGATCGGCAGGAACGCGATGTCGGGGGCATGCATCTCGCCGATGAGCCGCATATCGCCAAACAACGCCGTGTCCCCCGCCAGATAGACCGTCAGTCCGTTTTCGAGCCGCAGCACGAAGCCTGCCGGCTCCCCGAGATAGACCGAGGGATTCTCCTCGGCCCAACCGGCGCTGTGGTCCGCATGCACCATGGTGATCGTAATCCCGTCGACCGTGAGCGTTCCGCCCTTGTTCATCGGGTGCACCCGCCGGATGCCCTTGGTCTCGAGCCATCGGCAAATCTCGACGATGGCCACCACCGCGGCGCCGGTCTGTCTCGCCACAGGCAGGAGGTCTGCGATGTGATCGTTGTGCCCGTGCGTGACCAGCACGAGGTCGGCCCGGCGAATCTGCCGCCATTCGTCCGGACAAGCGGGATTCGTGGTCAGCCACGGGTCGATGACCAGCTCGACACCTCCCGGCGTGCGGAGCACGAAAGTGGCGTGTCCGAGCCACGTAATCGCCAGCGCGCCATTCGAGGGTCCCGGCATGAGTCGCGGCATTCTACCCCGGCTGGATTGCACCAGCGGCGGGCGAGACGCTAACATCGCCGGCATGGCAACGCTGGCTGACCAGAGGCCCGAAACCGTCGCGAAGCCGGCCACGTTCTTCAGGGGACGTCGCCTCCGGCCCGCTCAGGCACCGGCTGGCGCCAAGCCGCGCTGGCTGAGTGTCCGGGCGCCCGGCACACCGGGGTATCGCCGTCTCAAGCGTCTGGTTCGCGAGCAATCGCTGCACACGGTCTGCGAGGAAGCCAATTGCCCCAACATCGGCGAGTGCTGGCACCGCGGCACGGCAACCTTCATGATTCTGGGTGGAGTCTGCACTCGGGCGTGCGCCTACTGCAACGTCGAACATGGCCAGCCGGGACCGGTCGACGAGGCTGAGCCAGCCCGCATCGCCGATGCGGTGCAGGCCCTGGAACTGGACTACGTGGTCATCACCTCGGTCGACCGCGACGATCTCGAAGACGGCGGGGCCGGTGCGTTCGCCGCGACGATCGCCGCGATCCGGTCCCTGTCCCCGACCTGCTGGATTGAGACGCTGGTGCCGGACTTCGGCGGGCGGGTTGCCTCAATCGACACCGCCCTCGAAGCTGAGCCGGACGTGCTGAACCACAACATCGAAACGGTGCGAAGCCGGTATCGCCAGGCGCGGCCGGGGGGGAGTTACGATCGCGGGCTCCACGTGCTGGCACACGCGGGCCGTCACCAGCCTGCGGTCACGACGAAATCGGGAATCATGGTGGGCCTGGGCGAGACCTGGGGCGAACTGCTCGAGACCCTTTCAGATCTTGGTGCCGTGGGGTGCGGCATCTTGACGATCGGCCAGTACCTGCGCCCGTCGGCGGCTCACCTGCCTGTTGCGCGCTACTACCATCCCGACGAGTTTGCCGCGCTCAAAGAGGCCGCGGTCTCATTGGGCTTCGGACACGTCGAGTCTGGCCCGCTTGTGCGAAGCTCCTATCACGCGCACGAGCAGGCGGAGGCGTTCGCGGCCGGTCCACCACCCGCTCGCACCGGCGAAGCCCCCGACTAGCTGGACGATGGCACTCTCCACTGTCCAGCGCCGGATCGCCGCCTGTCAGGAATGCCCACGCCTGCGCGCCTACTGTGCGCGCGTCGCCCAGGACAAACGGGCGGCGTATCGTGACGAAGTCTACTGGGGGCGACCCATTCCGGGCTTCGGGAACCGACGCGCCAGGCTGCTCGTCCTTGGTCTCGCGCCCGCCGCCCACGGCGCCAACCGCACCGGCCGCCCGTTCACCGGTGATCGCGCCTCGGACTTCCTGATGACGGCGATGCACGAAACCGGCTTCTCCAACCTGCCGACGTCGCAGCATCGCCGAGACGGCCTGAAGCTGACCGATGCCTACATCACTGCCGTCGTCCGATGCGCACCACCGGACAACAGGCCGTCGCAGGCTGAGATTTCCAGTTGCCACGAACATCTGCAAGCCGAAACAACGGCGCTGACCCGGCTACGGACGGTGGTGGTGCTCGGGCGTGTGGCCTTCGACGGCTTCTGGCGCTTGCTGGCCGAACGCGGAGCCGCGCCAACGCCTCGACCGAAGTTCCAACATGGCCTGGTCTGCGAGCCGCCCGGGGGGCCCTCGCTTGTCGCCTCCTACCACCCCAGCCAGCGCAACACCAATACCGGACGCCTGACGTCGGCGATGCTCACCGAGGTGTTCGCCAGAGCTCGGAGCCTCATCGAAGGATAGGTGCGCCCTCGGCTTTGGGCTTCAGGCGCTCTGGTTCGCAGGCTCCAGTGGGCTGCCACGTCTCTCTCAGTTGCGAGGCTGGCGCCTCGAGGCTTCGCGGCGCCAGCCCCGAGGGCAGTATCAGCGAGGTCGTTTTGGTCGATAGACGTGGGTGCTCTGGCCAAAGAAGACCTCGGCCGATTCCATGAGCGTTTCCGAAAGGGTGGGGTGTGGATGGATGCAGAGCCGTAGGTCCGACACGGTGGCTCCCATTTCGATGGCCACCACCCCTTCGGCAATCAGCTCACCCGCCCCAGTGCCGGCGATGCCGACGCCAAGAAGCTGTTCCGATTCCGGGTCCACGATGAGCTTGGTCACCCCGGCGGGCCGGTCTAGCGTCACGGCGCGACCCGACGCTGCCCACGGGTACCGACACACCTGCACCATCCGCGCCTCGGACTTCGCCTGGGCCTCGGTCAGCCCGCACCAGGCCACTTCCGGGTCGGTGAAGACCACGGCCGGAATGGCAGCAGGGTGGAACTCCGTCTTGTGGCCGGCAATGGCCTCGACGGCCGTCCGCGCCTCGTGGCTCGCCTTGTGAGCGAGCATCGGCTCGCCCACCACGTCTCCCACGGCGAAGATCGTCGGTTCGGCCGTCCGACGTTGCCCATCGACGACGACGAAACCGCGCGCGTCACGCTGGACACCGGTTCGCTCCAGACCCGGTATGTCCGAGTTGGGCACTCGGCCCACCGCCACCAGCACCCGGTCGAATCGCTGGTCCGACTGATCGCCCCCGGCTCCCTGGAGCGTCACACTGACGCCGTCAGCCTCCTCGGCCAGGCCCGCCACCGTCGTCTCGAGCAACACCGCCTCGCACACCACCTCGAGCCGACGCGCCACCACGGAGATAAGGTCGCGGTCGGCGCCGGGCAACAACCCGGGCGTCATCTCGACCACGGTCACCGCCGATCCCAATGCGGCGTAGACCGAGGCCAGCTCGAGCCCGATGTAGCCGCCTCCGACGACCAGCAGCGACGACGGCACCGCGGGCACGTCGAGCGCCCGCGTCGAATCCCACACACGGTCGCTCTCGAGCGACAGCGCGGGCGGAGACGCCGGCCTGGAGCCCGTCGCCAGGATGGCGTGCTCGAACTGTAGATCCGTCGTATGGCCATCTTGCGCGGTGACCCGAGCGGCGGTTGAGCCAACGAGCTCACCACGGCCCCGCAGATACGTGACCCCACGCTGCGAAGATAACTGTCCCAACCCGCCGGTCAACTTGCCGACGACCCCGTCCTTCCACGACCGGAGCCGGTCGAGGTCGACGGACGGTTCGCCAAAATCGACACCCCAGGCCCGCGCCTCGCGCGCATCGGTCAGCACTTTTGCGACGTGCAGCAGCGTCTTCGACGGCATGCAGCCGCGATAGAGACAGACACCGCCGGGGTGGCCCGCCTCGTCGATCAAGGTGACTTGCATCCCCAGGTCCGCCGCCAGAAACGCGGCGGCGTAGCCACCCGGGCCACCACCTATGACCGCGAGTTGTGTCGAGTTCGTCATCGCTGCTCCTGCCTCCAGCCTCCTGCCTCCTGCCTCCTGCCTCCTGACCGAGCCCCCTCAGTGTAACAACTCCCTTTCCTTGCCTTGGTCAGCCCGGTCGTTCCATCATGGAGGGAGCTTGGCGCTCGACAGTCAACGCGCGCCGGTGGGTCGCACCGGCACGCGGGGGGAGGGGATATCGGGATGATGACGCTGAGACCATCTGGCGGCGGCGGCGCCCATCTCATCATTGGTCTCGTGGCCGTGGCCGCCTCAAGCGGGGCCACGACGGCCGGCGCCGGCCAGGAAACCACCATGAGTCCATTGTTCGCGTCCGTGGAGATCGGAGCAGATCTGTCGGCCCTGCCCGACACCGAACGCCGGGCGCTCGCGCACATCATCGACGCCGCCCGTGTGATGGACGGCCTCTTTCTCGAACAGGTGTGGGCCGGCAACCCGTCGATGCTGCTGTCCCTGATGAACGATGACAGCCCCGCCGGACAGGCGGCGCTCGACTTCTTCGTCCTCAACAAGGGACCGTGGTCGCGTATCGAGGACGACCGCCCGTTCGTGGCAGGCGCGCCAGTCAAACCTGACGGCGCCAACTTCTATCCAGCCGGGGCGACCAGGGACGAAGTCGGAGCCTGGTTCGACCAGCTCGAGGGTGCCGCGCGGACCGACGCAACCGGATTCTTCACGACCATTCGGCGCGGTGTCGACGGCGGGTTTGCGATCGTCCCCTACAGCGTGGAGTACCAGGGGCCGCTGGCGATCGCAGCCGAACACCTGCGCGCCGCAGCCCGCGCCACGGAGCACCCGACCCTGCAGCGCTATCTGGAGACTCGTGCCGCCGCGTTCGAGTCCAACGACTACTACGACAGCGACGTGGCCTGGATGGAGCTCGACTCGACGATTGAGCCGACGATCGGGCCCTATGAGGTCTATGAGGACGAGTGGTTCAACTACAAGGCCGCTTTCGAAGCGTTCGTCACCGTGCGCAACAAGGAGGAAACCGCCAACCTGGCACACTTCGGCGACCACCTGCAGGGGCTGGAAGACACGCTGCCGATTGAGCCACGGTTCCGAAATCCAGCACTCGGCGCGCTGGCGCCGATCCGGGTCGTGAACGTCGTCTTCACCTTCACCGCCGGAGACGCCAACAGTGGCGTGCAGACCGCGGCGTTCAACCTCCCAAACGACGAGCGGGTCGTGCGCGAGAAGGGCGCCAAGCGTGTGATGCTCAAGAACGTGCAAGAGGCGAAGTTCCAGAAGGTGTTGACTCCCATCTCGCTGGTAGCGCTCCCGAACGCGGCACGGACCGACGTCTCCTTCGAGGCGTTCTTCACCCACATCCTGATGCACGAGCTGATGCACGGGCTCGGACCCAGCACCATTGCCGTAGACGGCCGCCAGACCACGGTCCGGCAGGAGCTCAAGGAAACCTACAGCACGATCGAAGAGGCCAAGGCGGACATCTCCGGATTGTGGGCGCTCGATCAGCTGATCGACCAGGGCGTGGTCGACCGGTCGCTTGAGTGCAGCATGTACACGACGTTTCTGGCCTCGACGTTCCGGTCCATCCGCTTCGGCATCAACGAAGCCCATGGCCGCGGTGTCGCCATCTAACTCAGCTCGTTCCTCGATGCGGGCGCGGTCATCGTGGATGCCGACGGCCGGTTCGCGGTGGACCACGGCCGGATCCGCGACGCCGTCACGGCGCTAACGACGGAGCTGATGACCATACAGGCCACCGACGACTTCGCCGCCGCGGAACAGATTCTCGAGACCCGTGGCGTCGTGCGGCCGGAGGTGCAACGCGTGCTTGACAGGCTCGAAGGCATCCCGACCGACATCCGGCCCCGCTATGTCACCGCCGAGGCGCTGACCACTCTCACGCGTTAGGATGAAACCATGTCGCTACCGGAACACCTGGGAGAACTTCGTCAGGCGGTCGAGGCCGGCCGAATCCCGCGTCGCAGCATCAAACTCGAGATGCGCGCGAACCTGGTGCACCATCTGCGCCAGGAGAAGCAGCTGTTCCCCGGTATCGTCGGCTACGAAGACACGGTCATCCCGCAGATCACCAATGCCATTTTGTCGCAGCACAACTTCGTGCTGCTCGGTCTGCGTGGACAGGCCAAGACCCGGATTCTGCGTGGGCTGACGGCATTGCTCGACGAGGCGCTGCCTGTGGTCCCGGGCTGTCAGATCAACGACGACCCGCTTGCTCCGTTGTGTCGGGCCTGTCGCACTCGGGTGGCAGAAGAAGGTGACGCGATGCCGATCGCGTGGCTCTCCCGCCAGCGACGCCTGGTCGAGAAGCTAGCGACGCCGGACGTGACCATCGCCGACATGATCGGCGATGTCGACCCGATCAAGGCGGCGCGCGCGGGGCTCGAGCTGTCCGACGAGCTGACGATGCACTACGGACTATTGCCGCGGGCACACCGCTGCATCTTCGCCGTCAATGAGCTGCCGGACCTGGCCGGCAAGATCCAGGTTGGCCTGTTCAACATCCTCCAGGAGGGGGACGTGCAGATCAAAGGCTACCCGATTCGCATGCCGCTCGACGTCGTCATGACCTTTACGGCGAACCCGGAAGATTACACGGCGCGCGGCAAGATCATTACACCGCTCAAGGACCGCGTCGGGTCGGAAATCCGGACCCATTACCCGCAGACTCGACAGGCCGGAATGGCGATTACGGCGCAGGAAGCCTGGGTCTCCCGGAACAGTGACGCCACTGGCACGATCGACACCGTGGTTCCGACCTACATCAGCGAAATCGTCGAGGAAGTCGCGTTCGTGGCCCGCAGCAACCCGAAGATCGACAAACGCTCGGGGGTCAGCCAGCGCCTGCCCATCACCTGTCTGGAGAACGTGGTGTCGAATGCAGAGCGGCGGGCGCTGGCGAGCGGCGAGACAACAGCGGTGCCTCGGGTCACCGACCTCTACGCCGCGCTGCCGTCCATCACCGGCAAATTCGAGCTCGAGTACGAAGGCGAGCTGCGTGGCGCCGACAACGTCGCGCGCGAGGTCATCCGCACCGCCGTCGGTCAGGTCTTCGACGGATGGTTCACCAATGTCGACACCCGCCCAGTGATCGAGTGGTTCGATCTCGGCGGCACACTCCAGCTCGGTGACGCCACGCCGTCCGAGGAGCTGCTGGAGCAGACCGGGCAGATCCAAGGACTGCTGGAGCTGGCCGAGCACGCTCGGGTGAAGCGAACCGACCCCGCCCCGCTGGTGGCCTCTGCGGTCGAGTTCGTCATCGAGGGGCTCCACGCGCAGAAGAAGATCAGCCGGACCGACGATTGGCAGTATCGCGCCACGGCGGAACCACAGCGGGCGACACCGACCGCGGACCAGTTCTTCGAAGCCGATATCCGCATCCCGCGCGGGAAGAAGAAGTATTACAACTGACTTCCCTAGAAGTCAGAAGGTAGAAGGCAGAAGACGGCCCTGCTGATACACGACACAGGCAGATGAAGTATCGGTATACGCGATACACGGGTGACGACCTCGAGGGGATCGACCTCGAGGAGCTCGTCTCGAAACTGTCCGAGCTGCTGCTAGCCAGTGGCTTCGGCAGTGCGTCGGGCGATGTGGACGACCCGTTTTCCGAGAACGACGACGACCAGCGATCGGAGCAATCGCTCCAAGACGCCATCCTCGACGCGCTGCTCAACGACGGATTGCTGTCGGACGAGGCGATTTCCCGTCTGCTCGGCGACCCGGCAGACGCCGATCAGCAGTCCCAGCTCGAAGCGCTGATTCAGCGCATCATCGAGCAGATGGCTCAACAGGGCTACATCACCCGCCATCCCGACCTGGACGCCGAGCGACGGCAGCGCGAGGGAGCAGGCGCCGATGACGGCACGGAGCCGCCGATGCGATTCGAGATGACCGACAAGGGGCTCGATTTTCTTGGCTACCGAGCGTTGCGGGACCTGCTCGGGTCGGTCGGGCACAGCAGCGTCGGCCGGCACGACACCCGTGATCTCGCCACAGGGGTCGAGGCCAGCGGCGCCCCCAAGACGTATGAATTCGGAGACACGCTCAATCTGGACGCCAGCGCAACGATCCTGAATGCGGTCAAGCGGATGGGACCTGGCGCACTCTCCGGCCCGAGTATCGATGTCCAGTATGACGACCTCATGGTGGCGCAAGGCGAATACCAGAGTGCCTGCGCGACCGTCCTCATGCTCGATTGCAGCCACAGCATGATCCTTTATGGCGAGGATCGGTTCACTCCGGCCAAGGGAGTGACGCTGGCGCTAGCGAATCTAATCCGACACCAGTATCCCGGCGACACTCTGCGGGTAGTTCTCTTCCACGACTCGGCCGAAGAGATCCCGCTGCGTCAGCTGGCGCGAGTCCGCGTGGGCCCCTACTACACGAACACCCGCGAAGGGCTCAGGCTGGCGCGCCGTATTCTCGAGCGGCAGCAACGCGATATGCGACAGATCGTGATGATCACCGACGGCAAGCCCTCTGCGTTGACGCGCCCCGACGGGCGCATCTACCGGAACGCGTTCGGCCTCGACCCCTGGGTCATCTCCGAAACATTTGCCGAGGTCGCCAACTGCCGCAAGGCGGGCATTCTGATCAACACGTTTATGCTTGCCCGGGACCATGATCTGGTGAGCTTCGTCAAGCGCGTGGCGTCGATCTCCCACGGCAAGGCCTACTTCACGACACCGCACACCTTGGGCCGCTATGTCCTGATGGACTATCTGGACAAGAAGACGAAGACGGTGCACTAGACCAATGCTTCCCCCTCTCATCCCAATATTCCCGCTGGCCGATGTAGTGCTGTTTCCCTCGGTGTTCCTGCCGCTGCATATCTTCGAACCTCGCTACCGGGAAATGCTGACCGACGTGCTGAATGGAGACCGGATCATCGGCATGGTCCTGCTCAAGGGAGGGCGCGACGACATCGAGGAGCCGCCTCCCGTCTACCCGATCGGCTGCGCTGGACTGGTCAGTCACGCCGAGACGATGCAGGATGGACGCTCCAATATCGTCCTGCGCGGAATCCAACGGTTTCGCGTGGTCGAGGAGGAAGCCGAGCGCGAGTATCGGCTGGCGCACATCGAACCGTTGCCTGAATCGGTGTCTGACGCCGGCCGTACCGAGGTCCGGCACTCCCGCACACGACTCGAAACGCTGCTGGCTGGTCGGCTCGAAGCAGCAGGGGGCGAGGCGATGGTGCCGGGAGATATCGGAGATGAGGATCTCGTCAACACCCTGGCGCAGTATCTCGATTTCGACCCGGTAGAGAAACAGGCCCTGCTTGAACGCGACGACGTCGCCAGCCGGTCCAGGGCGCTGATCGAGCTGATCGAAATGCGAGCGCTCATCAGCCAGCCGCTCGCCGGGCTCGGACCGCAGTAGGGCCGACGCTCAGCCGAGCGTGTCCGCGGCGGCGTGCACTGTATCGCGGCGCCTGGCAAGACGACGGGCAATCTCCTTGATCACCATTTCGCCGTGAAAACGACCGTTCTCGATGAAGATGAGCCCGCTGTGGATGCCCGAGATCACCTGCCCCGCCAGGAACAGGTTCGGGAGGTTGGTCTCGTAGGTATCTGCATCGTGCGCCGGCACCATGGTCTGCGGATCGACGTCGATGCCGAATCGCTCCAGCATCGCGGTGTCCGGATGATGCCCGGTCAAGAGAAACACCGCGTCGGCCGGCAAGACGCGTTGCTCGCCAGCATGCTCGATGGTCACCTCGGTGGGGCGAATCTCAGCGATGTGCGTGTTGAAATAGGCGGTCACCGAACCTTCCTTGATTCGGTTCTCAATGTCGGGCCGAACCCAATATTTGATACCGCTCCCGAGCTCGGCGTGCCGGTGCAGCAGCGTGACATTCGCGCCGGCGCGGTGGAGCTCGAGCGCCGCCTCGGCCGCAGAATTCTTCCCGCCGACGATGACGACCCGCTTGCGGTAGTAGGCATGCGCCTCGCCGTAGTAGTGAGACACATGCGGCAAATCTTCACCGGGGACCCCGAGCATGTTCGGTCGCTCGTACGCGCCTATCGCCACCACCGCCGTGCGCGTCAGCCGCCGGCTCGGACCAGCATGCTGGTGTAGGGTCTCGACCCTAAGCAGGGGCGTACCGTCGCCTTCCGCCTCGCGCCGAATGGTGCGCACCTCGACGCCAAATTGCACGTCCAGGTTGTAGGTGTCGGTGACACGACGGTAGTAGCGAAGTGCCTCGCCGCGCGTCGGCTTGGGGTTCGGAGTCACGAACGGGAGCCCGCCGATCTCGAGCAGCTCTGGCGTGGTGAAGAACACCATGTTGGTGGGGAAATGCAGAATTGAGTTGACCAGCGCCCCGCGCTCGATCACCTCGCAATCGAGCCCCGCCTGGCCCGCCGCGATGGCGCTGGCCAGCCCGGCCGGACCGGCCCCCACCACGATGACGTCCCGGACCCGATCGGTATCAGCGCGTTCCTGATTCATGTCGCTACCAAAACACCAACACCCTTTGAGCAGAAGCCTGCGCAGGCATCCAAATCTCTTCTGACTTCTGACTTCTGACTTCTGACTCCTTGAGCATTACCGTGCTTGATACTCGACCTGCACGTCACTGATGACGCCAATTGGCCGGCCCTGGGACGAAAACGTTTCCTTCCCATCGACACGCTGGACCTGCAGCTCGAGGCCAACGATGCTGATTTCGGTGACACCGTCAGGCACAGTGATGCGGATCCCCTCGGCCCCGAGCGGCGCGACCGCCTTGACACCACCCGGTCCGGCCCCGCCGCTCACGCGATCGACCAGATCGGCCTCGGTGCGAAACTCGGCGAGCACGACCGGCCGCGCCAGTACCGTCTCGGTCGTCGCCACGGCCGTGCTGACCAGATACTCGACATAGCCGCGCCCTCGCGACACCTCGTCCTCCGAATACGTATGACGGCCGTGCAGCATGAAGGTCACGGTTGCTGGGCCGCGATGCGCCGGAATCACCACGATGATGCCGTCGGCGACCTCGTTCCCCACCAGCACGTCACAATAAATCCGGTCCGTGTCCACGCCCACGCCGAGCACCGATGGACACCGCACCTCGGCCGGCTCAATCCGCCGCGCCTGCGCCTCGAGCACGACCGCCTCGGCGAGCGCGAACACGCCCACCAACAGCGCTACCAGCACGCAACTGGACGTATGCCCACTTCTACTGGTCTTCGGCATCGACCCCATGTCCCTCCGATGTTTCCCGGAATGCTCGGCTACCGCTGCCCGGTCGCAACAGGTCCAGAAACTCCATCCGGGTGCGCGCGTCGGTGCGGAACAGGCCGTGCATTGCGCTCGTCAGCGCCGTGGAATTCTGCTTCTCGACCCCACGCATTGCCATGCAGAGGTGCGTGGCCTCGACCACCACGGCGACCCCCAGCGGGTCCAGCTTGGCAGCAACCGTCTCGGCGATCTGGCTCGTCAACCGCTCCTGCACCTGTAGCCGGCGGCTGAATACTTCGACGAGACGCGGCAACTTACTCAATCCGATGACCTTGCCGCGCGGAATATAGGCCACGTGGCAACGGCCGAAGAACGGCAACAAATGATGCTCACACAGACTGTAGAAATCAATGTCCTTCACGATGACCATCTCGCTGCAATCGACCGTGAAGAGCGCGTCGTTGATGACGTCGTCGATGTCCTGCTCGTATCCGCTGGTCAGGAAGCGCATCGCCTTGGCCACCCGGTCGGGAGTCTTGACGAGCCCCTCCCGCGACGGGTCCTCGCCCAACTCCGAAATCAGCGCCCGTACTGCCTCTTGGATTCTTGCTTCGCTTGCCTGTCCGTCCACCGTCGTAACCCGACTCTCAATATGCGAAGAAGCCATGACCGCTTTTACGTCCCAACCGTCCCGCCAGCACCATCCGTTTCAGCAGGGGCGGTGGCGCGAAGGACGGGTCGCGAAACTCCTCATACATGATGTTGGCAATGTAATAGGCCGTGTCGAGCCCGACAAAATCGAGCAGCGTAAACGGTCCCATCGGGTGACCGCATCCCAATGTCATCGCCGTGTCGATATCCTCGAGCGTGCCGCAGCCCCCCTCATACGCACGAACCGCGCTGAGCAGATACGGGATGAGCAACCGGTTGACGATGAAACCCGGCCGATCGGGGGCAGTGACCGGCTGCTTGCCGAGTGACTGCGCAAACTCGAACACCCGCTGATACGTCGCATCGACGGTCGACAGCCCGCAGATGACTTCAACCAGCGACATGATCGGCACCGGGCTGAAAAAGTGGAGTCCGATGAATTTGTCCGGACGGGTCGTCGCCGCCGCGAGCTCGGTGATACAGACCGAGGAGGTGTTCGAACAGAAGACCGTATCCGGACCCACCACGTCCTCGACCGCCGCAAATACCGCCCGCTTGGCGTCGACGTTCTCAACAATCGCCTCGATGATGAGACTGCTCTCGGCGAGCGGTTCGAGACTCGTCGTCCCACTGAGACGCCCCATCGTGGCGTCGCGCGTCTCGGTCGTCAGCTTGCCGCGTTTCACGCCATTGGCGAGAAACCGCTCGATCCGGCCCAGGCCGGCATCCACTGCCGCCTGGTCCACTTCACGCACGATGGTCCGATACCCGGATTGGGCGCACACCTGTGCGATCCCCGAACCCATCAGCCCGCAACCGAGGACCCCGACCACCTCCGCTCGCGTGTCGTCCGTCATCATCGTTCCCTTCCCGCCATCGCTGTCGAGCAGCCTGACGCAACCGTGGATCATAGCAAACTTGTCCACGCCCAGTCGGCCGAACACCCCGTATGCTATAGTCGCGCCCGATGACGGAGGCGGACCGTCGGGACACCACGCGGGTCGAATTACTGGGCGACTTGCGCGGCGAGGTGATGGTGTATCAGCCGATGACCGTCACGGAAATCTCCGACCGTGGAGCCCAGATCGAGACGTCGTTTCCGCTCCAACTCGGCTCACTCCACGACCTGCGCCTGGCGTTGGGCTCCTCCTCGGTCGTCGTCAAGGGGCGTGTCGCCCACGCCCGTGTCAGCCAGGTGGAACAGGCAGAGGCCCTCTACAAATCCGGGATCGAGTTCGTCGAGCCTTCCGCGCAGGTCGCTGCCGCGATCAGCGCGTTCGTCACCGAGCTGCGGGCGCAGGCCGGGAGCTAGACCGTAGCTCGGTTGTGTCGACATCGGCGAGGCAAAGCTTTCGCCTTGCCTCGCAGGCCTGAAGGCCTGCGCCACAGAAGCAACTCAACTGAGCTCTGGGTCTAGGGGGCGGTGTCGGGAGTCGCGTAGGAGAAAATGAGGTCGAGCGCCTCTGACGGGATCAAGAACGACATCGTGGCAATCGTGCCGGTTCCGCTGAGCTGCAACGAGTCGAGCATCAGTTGCAGCTCGGGCCGACCCGTTGTCTGCATCTTGGCGAGTGCCAGGAACCCGCGCAAGACGTCGCGCAGATTCTGCCCCGCTTGCTCGTCACGCCCTTCGATGGTGACGGACCCGCTGAACCCGCCGTTCACGCGACCGTCAACGACAAATGCCGTCACGGCCGGCATCTGGACCGATACCTCGTCAGGCAGGATTCCCAGCGCGCTCAGATCGCCGAACCGCCCCACGGCCCATGCATTGCTGCCACTGTCGACCTGCTCGAGCAGCCCCATCATCTGCTCGTTCGACGTGATATCCACCCCGGTCGATCCACGATCGACTGCCTGATGGACCGTCGCCAAGTCGCCGACCGCCACTAGCCCGGGCTCCATGAACGCCATGGCGAGCGCCCCGGCGTCTCCGGCGTCGATGCTCACGACCCGAGTGTCGGCATAGTCGCTGACCGTTGCCCCGCCGTTGCGCGCCACGGCCTCGAGCCGAGTCGTGTCGAACCGCCCGCGAAACAGCACGAGCCCAGCCGGCCGCTCGTTACGACCTGGCGCTAGAAACGCCAGCACATGGTCGATGTCGTTCTCGATATTCAGCCCGAGCTGCTGCTCGAGCTCAGCCTGCCCGACGCCGTCCGGCGCGATCTGGCGGATGCGCTCCCGAAAGTCCGAGAGCATGACCTCCCGCACATTGGCGTAGGCCACGATACTGGCATTCGGTGGAACGTGGGCGAACTCGACCGGCTCGGCGACCGAGAGGGCCAGCGCCTCCCCATTGTTGAAATACGCGAACAGGCCCGTACAGAGTCCGACGACGAGCAAACCGCTCATCCCCAGCACGAAGTAGCGAGTCTGCCGCGTCATCTACCTCACCAGTTAGTCGACAAGCTGGTGCTGCCGCCGCCTCCTACCGGATTATACCCAGCCAACGGGAAAAATGTTCCTGAATTGCCGGATCTCCGGCGGACAGGCCATCCTCTCACGTCGCCCTGTCGAGATCGACGCGACCGATGGGTCCGTCGTAGCCTCTTGACCGCCATAGCCTCGGCGAAGGCGGATCACTGCTCCAGAACGTATTCCCGTCGTTCAACGAACCAGGTCGCCAGCAACAGCCCTCCCAACAGAATGACACCGAGCCCGATGAGACTCGCCGCCGCCGAGGGCACGACCTCGTTGGCCTGCAGAATGGCGAGGATCGACGTCACGATACCGTCCTGGGGCATTGCGTGCGGCACCAGGCCCTGCAGGTAGTAAGAGACGGTGAACCGTTTCATGTAGCCGGGCACGACCACCACGATCGGCTCCCAACCGAAGATGAAGACCAGGCCGGTCAGCAGCGGCCGCTTGAGCCAGGCGCCCACCAGCGCGAACAGCGCTCCGTACACTGCCAGTCCCACCGCCAGCAACGCCAAATCCTTCACCAGATCCGGAAAAGCCATGCCAATGCTGCCACCAAGCAGCGGCACCACGAGAAAGAAGACCAGCATGACCGACGGCAGCACCACGAGGCCGGTGCACCCCAGATAGGCGAGGTACTTGCCGACCAGCACGGCGCCGCGTGAGATCGGCCGGGTGAACAGATACGTGATGGTCTTGTCCTCGACCTCGTCCGCGATCAGCGCGGTCCCGTAGAACACACCGAGCAAGGGCACGGAAAACCGCAAGTAGAAGCCCCAGATCATCAGACCGAAGATGACCGGACCGGTCACCGTGACGACCCGGCCGTCAGCGAGGCTCCGTGCGGTGACCAGGTCCATTGTCACCAGCACGCGCAAGATCAGGGCGACCACCACCGGCCCACCGACCACCAGCGCCATGAATACCGTGCGTCGCGACCACAGCATCTGGCCCAGCGACAGATCGTAGACGCGCAACGCCGATCGCACGAACGACGGCGTCGCGGCAGCGGCGGGAGCAGTCGGAGACGTCGTCATCACTTGACCAGGTACTCGAACACGGCCTGCAGGTTGTCGTCTGGCGAGCTCACCTCGTAAATCTCACCCAGCGCGCCGGCTGCGGCCACCTCCGTCAGACGACCATAGAAGACGTCCGGCTTGCCGGTTTCGACCACCACGGCGCCTTCCTCGAATTGCAGGCTGCGCACGTCGTCCTGGCCCACGAAGCCGCGCGCCAAGCCGCGCGGGTCGCTGGCGCGGATCCGCACTTTGTGGGGATGCTCGTCGATCAGGTCGCGAATCGTGTGGATGTTGCCCTCGGCCAGAATCCGACCATTGTTGATCAAGAGAATGTTCGAGGTCATCGCCTCGATTTCGTGCAGGATGTGGCTCGACACCAGCACGCTCTTTCCGTCGCGCGCCCACCCCTTGATGAGCCGAATCATCTTGCGCCGGGCGATCGGATCCATGCCGGCCAGGGGCTCATCCAGCATCAGCAGCTCGGGGTCGTGCACCATCGCCTGCGCGAGCTTGACCCGCTGCCGCATCCCCTTGCTGTAGGCGCCAATCTTCTTGTCGGCTGCGTCGAGCAGATCGACGGTATCGAGCGCCCGACGGGCCGCCTCGGCGGCGGCCGTGTCCGACAGACCGTTCAGCCGAACCAGCGCCGCGACCCATTCCTGTCCGGTCATCCGTTCGTAGAACGCATCCTGCTCGGGACAGAAGCCGAGCCGGAAGAAGAGACGCGGGTTGTCCCAGATTGGCTCGCCGAACACCTGGACCGTCCCCTTGCTCGGCTTCAACTGGCCGGTGATCAACTTGAGAAAGGTCGATTTGCCGGCGCCGTTCGGGCCCAGCAACCCGGTGACGCCCGGCTTCACTTCCACCGAAATGTCATTGAGCCCGATCACCTGGCCATACCATTTCGACACCCGGTCGACGGCCACGACCGGTGCGCTCACGTCACCACCTCAACACCGCGCACCCGCCGTTCGAGCACGAAGATCGACAGCCCGATCAGCGTCACGACCGCGATGACCGACAACAGCCACCCCACGTCGTACCGGGGCTCGAGCCGAAAGATCACGTCGCCGAGCTGGTCGAGATTCGCGCGATACGACACCCAAGCGAGCGCCGAGCTGCTCGTGACGGCCCGTACGATGTTGAACACGATGTCGGTAAAGAACACGGCACCCGCGTAGAGCATGGCCGTGTAACGCACGCTGTTCGACAGCGACGACAACGCCAGCACCACGAACGCATTCAACAGCACCTCCACGAGCGCATAGAGCGTGATGGCCGGAATCAGAAACAGGTTCTCGCGCAAGAACGCGAGACTGGCCGAGAACATCATCTGCACCAGGAGCAGCGCGATCGCGGGGAGCAGCGTCACCGACAGGAGAAAGAACAGCAGAATGCCGAGCTTCCCGGCAACATACTCGGCCCGGGTGAGCGGCTTCGACAAGTAGATCTGGAGCGCGTTCGACCGGCGGTCATTGGCGATCAGCCCGGAACCGACGTAGATCGTCACGAAGAACACGAAGATCCCCTGCATCTCGAAGAACTGCCGGAAGGTCTCGCCCGACGGTGCCAGGAGGTCCATGTTGGGAAAGTTCGCAGACAGATAGAAGATGACCGCGCGCACGAAGAACTGCCCCCACGCCGCCAGCATCACCCAGAGAAACAGCTTCTTGCCGAGCGCCGCCCGGATACCAGTGAGGGCAATGACGAGCCACGCGCTCCCGGGAGCCTCCCGGACCCCGGTGTAGCGGCGGTAGCTTTGATCGTGGATAGGCATCAGGAAAGATCGAAGTCAGAAGGCCGAGGTCACTCTTCTCCGATGGCCTCCGCGAAGACGTCTTCCAGCGTCGGCACGCTGGGACGGAGGTGCCGGATCTGAATCTGATGCTGCGCCGCGATCCCGAAGAGGTCCCGTGGCCGCTGGGCGTCGTTTACAAACACTCGCATCAGGTCCTCGCCGGTGTCGTGGCACTCGGCCCCCTCGGCCTCCAGCGCCTTGATAAACGTTTCGAGGTCTCCTTTGATTCGCACCTCGAACACCTGTCGGCGCCGCTCCTTCAGCTCGGCGATCGACCCCTGTGTCGCGATGGCGCCTTGATGCATGACGACGACGCGTTGACAGGTGGCCTCGACGTCCGGCAGCAGGTGCGAGGACAGAATCAGATTCACGTTCTTGCGCGTCGCCAGATCGGTCACGAGTTCCAGCATCTCCTCGCGCCCCTTGGGGTCCATGCCGTTGGTCGGCTCGTCGAGAAAGAGCAGATCCGGATCGTGCACCAGCGCCTGGGCCAACTTGATCCGCTGCTTCATGCCGGTCGAATAGGTTTCGATGTTGCGATACCGTGCCTCGCCGAGCCCGACGTAGTACAGCACTTCGTGCGCGCGCTGCATCGCGTCGCTGCGCGGCAGACCGGAAAGCTGCCCGCAGTAGGCGACGAACGAGACGGCATTCATGTCCGGAATGTGACCATCGGACTCAGGCATGTACCCGAGACGGGCGCGGATCTCGAGTGCGCTCCGGGCCACGTCGAGGCCGAGCACCTGCATCCGGCCGGCCGTGGGCTTCACGAAGCCCAGCAGCGCCTTCAGCATGGTGCTCTTGCCCGTGCCGTTGGGCCCCAGCAGCCCGACTGCGCCGTGAGGAAAGATCACCGCAACGTCCCGCAACGCCATTTGCGCGCCATAGCGCACCGACACCTGGTCGAGACTCGCAACCGGCTGAGCATCGGGCGCCCCGGGCGACGTCACAACGCGCGCCCTCCCAGTAGACAGGAGGCAGGAGACAGGAGACAGGAGACAGGCTTCACGATCACAAAACCACACTCGAACGGTGAGCTACAGCCTTATACGGAGACCGAGCGTGCCGGGTTCGGAACGGGTGCAGTCGGGCTGGTGCCACGGCTCAGACCGTCCCCTCGAGCCCGAGATCTCCGGCGCGTTCGCGCATGAACGAAATCACGTTGGTAATGTGCTCGTCGAGCGGGAGACCAAGCTCTTCGGCCCCCAGGCGCAAGTCGTCGCGAGACACCGCGCGGGCGAACGCCTTGTCCTTCATCCGCTTCTTGACCGACTTCGCCTCCAGATCGAGCACGCTGCGCGACGGGCGCACGAGCGCCGCCGCGGTCACGAACCCGGCCATCTCGTCGCAGGCAAACAGCGTGTGCTCCAGCTTCGACTCTCGCGACACCCCGGTGTAGTCGGCATGCGAGAGAATCGCTCGCGTCACATACTCGGGGTAGCCGTTCGCGCGCAGTATCTCGCACCCGCGATAGGGATGGTCTTCGGCGCTCGGCCAGCGCTCGTAGTCGAAGTCGTGGAGCAACGCCACGATGCCCCACGCCTCCTCGTCCTCGGCGAACACCCGCGCATAGCCGCGCACGGCCGCCTCGACGGCGAGCCCGTGTTTCAACAACCGGTCGTTCTGCGTGTATTCGGTCAGCAGGCTCCAGGCCCGGCCGCGGGTCGAAGTCATGAGTCGAGGGTGGGTGATGGGATCGCGCCGGCCTCGGCAGCACCGGTCGTCGCGACGGCTGGCGCGAGCTGCCCCTCGCTAGCGGCCACGATGGCGGCAACGGTGACGTCGCCCGTGACGTTGGCGGCCGTGCGCGCCATGTCGAGCAGCCGGTCCACACCCAGGATCAACGCGATTCCGGCCGCCGGCACGCCAACCGCTTCGAGAATCACGACCAGCATGACCACGCCGGCGCTGGGCACGGCGGCGGTGCCGATCGAAGCCAGCAGCGCCATGAACACGATGGTCAGCTGCGCCGTCAGGTCGAGCGGTATCCCGAGCGTCTGGGCGATGAACACCGCTGCCACCGCCTGGTAGAGGGCGGTGCCGTCCATGTTTATCGTGGCACCAAGCGGCAACACGAACGACGCCACCTCCTCTGAGACACCGAGGTTGTGGTGTGCGCTCTTCATCGTCACCGGCAAGGTGGCGGCACTCGACGACGTCGAGAACGCGACGAGCTGTGCCTGAACCATGCCCGGGAAGAACCGCTCCAGGCGCAGCGGTGTGAAGAGCCGTAGCAGCAACGGGTAAGTGACGAACACCTGGATCGCCAGCCCGACCAGGACCGCGATGCAGTAGAGACCGAGCGCCCCCAGCAACTGCGGGACATCCGCCGGGCTGTCGCCCGCCACCCCGGTGACCGTGTCAGCAATCAACGCGAACACCCCTATCGGGGCGAACAGGATGACGAGCTCGACAATCTTGATGATGACGGCGTTGAGACTCTCGAAGAGCGCCAGCATCGGCGCCGACTGCGCCTTGGGAACCAGCATGAGCGCCACGCCGAACAGGAACGCGACGAACACCATGTTCAGCATGCGCCGGTTGTCGGACGCGGCCCCGGCGATGTTGTCCGGCACCATGTCCACCAGCGGCTGCAGCGGCCCCCGGTCCATGGCTTCGGCCGCCAGCTCCTCTCGTTGCGCGACGTCGGTCTGATAGGTCTCCTGCAACCGCATTCGCACGCTTTCGGGCACGATCGCGCCCGGCGTCAACAGGTTGACGAGGGTGAGGCCGATGATCAGCGCGACCAGCGTGGTGCCGAGGTAAATCGCGATGGTCTTGCCGCCGATCCGAGACAGCTTGTTGAGGTCTGACAGGGACGCGATGCCGGTGATGAGCGACGCCAGCACCAGCGGAACCGCCACGAGCAGCAGGAGCCTGAGGAAGATCGCCCCGAACGGCGCGATCCAATCGGCGGTGAAATCACCCCACCCGGCGTAGGCGGCCAGAATGCCATAGATCAGCCCGAGAGTCAGGGCGACGAGGATGCGCCAGTGCGACTGTCGATACCAGGGCAATCGGGGAACTCCGGCCGCGACGGTAACACCCGCCATTCGCGGCTGTCAACGCAGGTCGGCGGCGCGCCTGATCACGGTCCGAGCCTTGTCGGTCAGGGCATACGGCGAGAGCGCGCCGGGGTCGACCAGCGCCACCGTCTCGGCGTCGGAGCCGGACCGCAACTCGCCACGCACGTGGTGGCACAGATAGTCAGCCAGCACGTAGTGGTAACGCACCCGGCCCGTGTCGTCGCGGATGATACGGTCGAACAGCTCGACGAGCGGACCAACGCGCGTCTCGATGCCAATCTCCTCGCGCAGCTCGCGGCGTAGTCCATCGCACAAGGTCTCGCCCACTTCGATCGCGCCGCCGGGCAGGCTCCACCGACCCGCGAGCGGCGCGTACCGGCGCCTGACCAGCACCACGCGCCCGTCAATGAACACGATCCCGCCGACCCCGAGAATCGGACGGGATGGATATTCCCTCGTCATGCTTTTCGGCGCTCACCGCAACCTAGAACCGAGCTCGGTTGTGTCGACTTCGTGGGGCACGGCTTCAGCCTTGCCATCTGAGCAACCCACCTCAGCGTTGGGATTAAAGGCGCATGGCCGCCTCGGCGTTCAAGTCGAGCGACGCCGTCACACCGGCCCGCAGCCGACGCAATCCCGCGGCTGCGATCATCGCGGCATTGTCGGTCGACAGGTGGAGCGACGGCAAGAAAACGGGCAGGCTGCGATCGGCCCCGCGCGCGGTGGCGACCTCGCGCAGGCGGCTGTTTGCCGAGACGCCCCCGGCGATGCCGAGACTTCGGACCCCGAAGCGACGCGCCGCCTCGAACGCGCGGTCGAGGAGCGCGTCTACCACGGCCCGTTGAAAGCTGGCGCAAATGTCGGCCAACTCGGTCTCCGACAACGGACAGGATCCGGTGTCCGAGCGACGCCGCACATGCCGCGCAACCGCCGTCTTGACACCACTGAAGCTGAAGTCCATACGACCCGCCTGGCTCCTGGGAAGCCCGGGAGGCAACACGGTCGCCGGCCCCGCCGCACGGTCGGCGTGCGTCATCCGGGCCACCGGAAAGCGAATCGCCTGCTCGTCCCCCATGCGCGCCAGCCGGTCGATAACCGGGCCACCGGGATAGGTCAGGCCAAGCAGCTTGGCGACCTTGTCGAATGCCTCGCCCGCCGCATCGTCCCGTGTCCGCCCGATCAGCCGATAGCGCCCACCCTCGGGCAGGTGATACAGGCTCGTGTGACCGCCAGACACGACCAGCACCACCGCCGGCAGTGGCAGCTCGGGGTGACAGAGAAACAGTGATTCGATGTGGCCGGCCAGATGGTGCACCGGCACCAGCGGCCGGCCGAGCGCAACCGCCAGCGCCTTGGCGAATGCCACCCCCACGAGCAGCGAGCCCACCAGGCCCGGCCCCTGGGTCACGGCGATCGCGTCGAGCTGCGGCCAGCCCACCCCGCCGTCACCGAGAGCTCGCTCGACGACTCCGCAGATGTCCCGCAGATGCTGACGCGAGGCGAGCTCCGGCACCACGCCGCCCCACTCGCGATGGATCTCCACCTGGGAGGCGACCACACTGGACCGGATCTCCCAGGACGCCGCTCCGGCCTCGCCTTCCACGGCCACCGCGGCCGCGGTCTCGTCACAGGACGTCTCGATGCCCAGCAGCGTGGTTTGACTCACACTCCTCCTGCCTCCTGCCTCCTGCCTCCTGCGAGCAGACATCCTTCAGACTCTCCGTGAATGGCGGTCGGCAGATCCCATGCTCCGTGATGATGCCGGCGACGAAACGCGACGGTGTGACATCGAACGCCGGGTTCCACACCAGAGCCCCGTCCGGCGTGAGCTGCGATGAGCCGATGTGCGTGATCTCTTTCGCGTCGCGCTCCTCGATCGGTATGCCCGCCCCGTCGGGCGTCGACAGATCGATGGTCGACACCGGCGCCGCCACATAGAACGGCACGTTGTGCTCACGGGCAAGAACGGCCACCGTGTAAGTCCCTATCTTATTGGCCACGTCGCCGTTGGCGGCGATTCGGTCGGCGCCAACCACCACGATGTCGACCCGGCCGGCCTGCATCAGGGCCCCGGCCATGCCGTCGGTGATGACGGTGGTCTCGATACCGTCCCGCACGAGCTCCCATGCGGTGAGCCGGGCACCCTGCAGAAATGGGCGGGTCTCGTCGGCGTAGACAGCCACGTGCTTGCCCGCTTCCACCGCCGCCCGGACCACGCCCAGCGCCGAACCGTAGCCCCCGGTTGCCAAGGCGCCGGCGTTGCAGTGGGTCAGCACACGTCCGTCGTTCGGTACCACCTCGGCGCCATGACGACCCAGCGCCCGGCAGCTGGCGACATCCTCATCGTGGACGCGAGCCGCCTCGACGCCGATCGTCGTCTTCAGCTCGTCAGCCGACTGACCGGCGCGCATCGCCGCGGAGAAGACCCGCTTCATCCGCTCGAGCGCCCAGAACAGATTGACGGCGGTCGGCCGGGTCGCAGCCAGCAGGTCGCACGCCCGGTAGAACTCGGTGGCCAGCTGCGTGGTGCCGGTCGTCGTGCTGCGGCGCAGCTCGAGGGCCACGCCCATCGCCGCCGCGACGCCGATGGCTGGCGCGCCCCGAATGACCATTGTTCGAATCGCCTTGGCCACGGCCTGCGCCGTACGGCACCGCACATACACCTCACGAGACGGCAGCTTCCGCTGGTCGACCATGACGACCTCGCCGTCCTCCCAATCGATCGTGGGTAACATGCTTGTCTTCCCTCTGGAGTCGTTCGGCTCTCCGCGAACCGAACGTTCATGATATCGAAGTCGCACCGGCCGTTCCTTGGCTAAGGGCGCTCGGCAGCTCCCACCTTCTTCTGCCTTCTGACTTCTGACTTCTTCGAGCGCCCCTCAGAGCAGCACCGACGCAATCGCTGCGTTGATCAGGGTGGCGAGAAACCCGCCCAGCAGAGCCACCGGCCCTAATCGTGCCAGGTCGGCTCGACGCGAGGGAGCCATCCCGCCGATGCCACCAAGCAGGATACCGACCGACCCGAAATTGGCGAATCCGGTGAGCGCAAAGGTGGCCACCATCCGAGAGTGCGCGCTCACCGTGTCGAGATACGTGTTGTTCAGCTTGATGTAGGCCACGAACTCGTTGGTCGCCAGCTTGGTGCCCAGCAGATCGGCCACCGCCGGAAGATCGGCCGACGCCACGCCCAGCAGCGCGGCCACCGGTGCGAAAAGCCATCCGAAGATGACCGCCAGCGACAGCTGCTCGTGGATCAGCCCGAGACCGTAGTCGAACATGGCGATGAAGGCGAGAAACGCGATCAGCATCGCCGCGACATTGATCGCCAATCGGGTGCCATCCGTGGCGCCCGCGGCCAAGGCGTCGATCACGTTGACGTGCTCTCGCTTCACTACCATCCGCACGGTGCCGGCGGTCACCGGCGTTCCGGTCTCCGGCAGCAGGATCTTCGACAGATACAACCCGCATGGCGCCGCCATCACGCTGGTCGTCAGCACCCCGACCGGGTCGGCTCCCAGGCTGATGTAGATCACCATGACGGTGCCGGCGATCGTGGCGAGACCGCCGGTCATGAGCGCCAGCAACTCCGATTGCGTCATCCCCGCGATATAGGGCCGGATGATGATCGGCGCCTCGGTCACCCCGAGAAACACGTTCGCCGCCGCCGACAGGCTCTCCGCCCCGCTCGTCCCCATGACCCGCGCCATCACCCGCGCCATCACCTGCACCGCAAGCTGCAGTACCCCGAGGTGATAGAGCACCATGAACACCGCCGACATGAAGATGAGAATGGGCAGCGAGGCAAACGCCAGCACGAAACCGTCGGGGAACAGCTCCGCCATCTGCTCCGGATTTGCGAGTACCCCGAACACGAACTGCGAGCCGGCATTCGTGAACTCGAGAAACTGCGTGGCGACCGCCGCGACGGCGGCAAAGAAGGCATATCCTGGCCGCACCCCGCCGACCTCGACCTTCAGAATCAGCACGGCGAGCCCCAGCTGCAGCGCGAGCCCCCGGGTGACCAGCCGCAGGTTCACGGCGCCAAGCTGCGCCGAGCAGGCCCCGGCAACGGCGAGAAACGCGACGATTCCGGCCACTGCTCGGATGCGCGGGTCGACCACGTCCTGCAGCCACAGGGCCCCGCCCCCGAGCAGGGCCGCGATCCCGGCCAGACCGAGACGTAGACGCCAGTCAGGTAGCACTGGGGGCACGGGACGCGAGATGGCGGTCATAACGGCGCGCTGATCATAAATCGGTTTCGTGCCGGTCGAGAGAGCTCGGGATTCAGCGGCCCGAGCGGGTCAGGGCGACCCGGCGGATATGATAAGGGGAGTGGAACCGCAAACACGATGACCGACCTGCCAGACAAGGAACCCCTCGACCCACCCCGTGCGGCCCATCTGACCGAGTTCGCCCGCGCGTGTAGCGCGGCTGCGCGCGCCGTGTCGCTCTACCCCGCCGGCCATCCCGCCGTCACCGCGGCTCTGGCGCGCCTCACCGCGACGACCGCGACCGTCACCGGCGTCGAGCCGTTTCGCATGGCGGTTCTGCCTCAGGGGCTGCTGCTCGACGGCCGCGCACCCGCACAGACCGATCAGGCCGTGCCCGAGCTCGCGCGCCTCCTCCACCAGCACCTCATCAGCGGTCTCATCCTGCACGATGGCGGCGAGGCGGCCACCTGGCAGACGTTACTCGGGCTACTCGTGCGCCCCCCAGACGAGATCCGTGAGGCCGGTGGCATCAGTCAATTGTGGAGCGAAGAAGGCGGTCTGACTACCGAGGACCAGCGTCGCAGCATCGAGCTGCGCGAGGTCGATTACGAACGGCTGCTGCGGAATCGGGCACTGGGCGACCCGGCCACACTCGCTCAGATCTTCGACAGCCTCTCATCGGGCCAACTAGACGATCTCGACGACACCACGCGGTCGACGATCGGCGCCATCATTCGAGACCCCGCCAAGCTCGAGCTGTTCGCCGCCGCGCTGGCGGAACGTGCCGCGGGAGTCGACGGGGCCCACGCCGAGAGCGTCTTGCATCTCCTGCGCGCCGCCAGAGAGCTGCTGGCTGGCGACGAGGAGGAGCGACGCGCGGCTGCGCTCGGCAATCTGTCCGGCATGCTCGCCGGGTTGTCGGCCGAGACGATGGCCGAGCTGCTCCGCCAGCGCGGCACACCGGCGGCGATGGTCGGCGAGCAGGACGCGGTGCGAACTGTGACCGACCGGATGGCGCCCGCCGACGTGGTGAGCTTCGTGTTCGACTCGATAGTCGCCGAGCAGGGCGCGTCGCACCGGCTCGCCGAAGCATTCCAGGCACTCGTACCGGACCTCGACGAACGACGACAGCTTGTGTCGCTCGTCGGACGTCAGATGGCCGAATCGCCGTTCGGACAAACCGACGCGTATCCGGACATCTGGAAGCACGCAGAAACGTTGCTGACCTCCTATAGCGACGAGCAATTCGTCCATGACCAAGACGCCAACGAGCTCAACCGGGCGAAAACACAAGCGATCGAGGTCGAGCACGTCAGCGACGATCCGGAGGACCGGGTCGCCTCGTGGTTGGCCACCATTGACGATCCGGCGCTCCGATCGCTCGATCTCCAGCTGCTCCTCGACCTGCTGGCCTTGGAACGCGACGCCTTTCGCTGGCGCGACATCGCAGACACGGCGGCCAAGCACATGGAGGGCCTGACCCTGTCGGGCGATCTGGACTGGGCACTCAAGCTCCTCGACGGCATCGCGCGGGAGCGCCCCAATGCAGGAGAGGACGAAGACCACGACGACGACGGCAACACGTCCGCCGAGCCCGAATCGCTGCCCGGCTTCGCAGCGGCGATCATCGACCGGCTGGCCGCCGGGCCGGCGGTGCGTCACGCCGTTGCGCAGCTGCGCACCGGCGACCCGACCGCGGTCACGCAAGTGAAACAGCTGTGCGACACGCTGAGCCCTGGCGTCGCTTTGTCGCTGTCTGATGTGCTGGCCAAAGAGCGTGACGCCCGGGTCAGACGAACCATGCGCGACATCTTGCTCGGTTTCGGCGCTCGCGGTCGCGACGCCGTTCGCCAGCTGCTCAATGCGCCAGACTGGGAGGTGAGGCAAACCGCGGCGTTCCTCCTCAGGGAGTTCGGTGGCGACGAGGGACTCGACGAGCTCAGACACCTGCTCACCGACGCCGAGCCGCTCGTACAGCGCGAGGCGATTCGCGCGATGGTCAGGATGGGCGACGAACGCGCGTATCGGGTGCTCGCCCGGGTGCTCGCCAAGAGCAACAGCCGTCAACGGGCCACGCTCCTCCAACAGCTGACCTCCCAACGAGACGAGCGTGCCGTCCCACTGTGCCGCTATCTGCTGACCGAGCTCGACCAGTGGACGTCGAGCGACGTGTATGTCGCCGTCATGGAAACCCTGGGGGCGGTCGGCGGAGAGGGCGCCATCGAACCACTCCGGGACGCGCTCTGTCAGGGCGAGTGGTGGGCGCCGTTCCGCACCCGCGCGTTCCGCCAGACCGCGGCACTGGCGCTGCGACGCACCCGCATGCCGGCCGCCGCACAAGTACTGCGAGACGCCGCGGAGCAAGGGTCGTGGGGCACGCGCACCGCCGCCAAGACCCAGCTCGCGCAGATCGAGGCCCGACCATGACCGACGTCACCCCGTTGTCGCGCTACGAAGATCTGGCCCGGCGTTTTGCGGCCGTCTGGCGGGGGTGGCAGCTCTACGCGTCGCATCACCCGCTCCAACAACGCAACATCGACCAACTGCTCGACACGCTGACCGGCTTGCACGCGGAGCGGGAGGCCATCGCACTCGGCGTGGTGGGCGACCAGATCGTGGTGGCCGACACGCCGCTGCCCAAGGCCGCGGCCAACCTGGCCGAGCTGCTCAAGCGGCTCAAGACCGCCGGCATCGAACGCATCGGATTCGATCGTGGCGTCACACGCGACGAGCTCAACGACTTCATCGACGCCATCGCGACCTTGACCCAGCGTCGCGACGCAGGCACCGACACGCTGCCGAAGTTCCCGCATATCAACGTCGGCCGGATCGGTGCCGAGCGGGCGGAGACCGGTATCGCCCGCGACATCGCAGCGATCAAGCGGTTGTACGACGACGCGTCCCGCTCGGCTGAAGATCTCTACGAGAGCACCCGTGCCGACGGCCGACCGGAGCTGGCCGCGGCGCGTCAGACCGTGGAGGGACTGGCCGAATCGGTTGCCCAGAACCGCACGGCCCTGGTCGCGCTGACGGCGATGAAGAGCTACGACAACTACACGTTCACGCACATGGTCAACGTCTCGATTCTCGCCATGGCGCAGGCACGTGCGCTGGGCATCGAAGGGCAGCGGTTGCGCGAGTTCGGGCTCTCGGCGCTGATGCACGACATCGGGAAGGTGCGCACGCCGATCGAGATCCTCCAAGAGACAGACCGACTCACCGAAGACGAGTTCACCATCATGAAGCGGCACGTGGTCGACGGCGCGGAGATTCTGCGCCAGACGCCGGAAATGCCGACCATGGCGCCGTCGGTGGCGTTCGAGCACCACCTCCGGATCGACGGCAGCGGATACCCGGAAATCAAGCGGACCCCGCTAAACCTCGCCACGATGCTCACCAGCATCGCCGACGTCTACGACGCGATGCGGTCGCAACGCGCCTATCAGCAGGCGTTTCCAACCGACCGGATTCTGGCCGTCATGAAGCGCAACGACGGCACGGAGTTCGATCAGAATCTGGTCCGACGGTTCGTGCAGCTCATTGGCATCTACCCCCCCCCGGCACACTCGTGCGACTGGATACCAACGAGGTGGCCATCGTGCTGCAGGTCCACGCACCGGACCCACACCGGCCACGGGTACAGGTGCTCCGAGATCCCGAGGGGCATCCGATCCCCTCCCGACCTACCCGACACCTCTGGGAGACGGCCGACGGCGACGACATCCACGTCACGGGTCCGCTCGACCCGGTAGACTACGACATCGATCCGTTGGAATTTCTCTGATGCAGCTGCTCAAGGAGACAGGAGGCAGGAGAAGCCTGAAGGCTTCGCCAGCATCAACAGCACCAAGAGGCGCCTCCCAGCAACAAGGACCTGTGATGAGACTCGCGTGTTCGACCTGCTTCGGTGTGCTGGTGGCGCTGGCGGTGCTGCTGGTCCAGCCACTGCCGGCTCAGACGCCGGCGCTGCCGTCCCCGGCCGCGTTTTTCGGGTTTCCGATGGGTGCCGAGGGCGAGTTGGCCGGGTGGAATCGGATGGTCGAATACTTCGCGCGCATCGGCGACGAATCGGACCGGGTCCTGGTAGAAGAGCTCGGCCCGACCACCAACGGCAATCCGTATCTGTTGCTCACGATCTCGGCGCCCGAGACAATTGCCGATCTGCCGCGGTATCGGGCCATGCAACATCGCCTCGCCGACCCCAGACGCACCAGTGAGCGGGACGCGTCCACCATCGCCGAGACCGGCAAGGCCGTGCTCCTCATCGGCGCCAACGTCCATGCGACCGAGATCGGCACGAGCCAGGCGATGAACACGCTGGTGCACTTCCTGGCCACCGACACCTCCGCCTGGACCCGCCGCGTGCTCGACAACGTGGTTATTCTGGTCATCCCCTCCGAGAATCCCGACGGCCAGCAGATGGTAGTCGATTGGCACTACCGGAATCGCGGCACGCCCTACGAGCGCTCTCCACTGCCCGAGCTGTATCACCCGTATGCCGGTCACGACAACAACCGCGACAGCTACATGCTCACGCAGGTGGAAACGCGCTATCTCAACCAGGTGTTGTATCGAGACTGGATCCCCGAGGTCTATCTCGACACCCACCAGATGGGCAGCAGCCTGGCCCGGATCTTCGTGCCACCGTTCAAGAACCCACCCAACCCGAACGTCGATCCACTCGTGTGGAGCGAGGTCAACCTGTTGGGACAGGCCATGGCGGCCAAGCTGCACGAGACGGGCAAGACCGGGATCATCTGGGGTGAGCTGTACAGCGCGTTCTGGCAAGGCGCCAACAACACCAATCCGTGGTGGCACAACCAGATCGCCCTGTTGACCGAGGTGGCCAGCGCCGGGCTCGCCACGACGATACGCCAGGAGCGAGTCGATCGGGAGCAGTGGGCCGGCGCCGACGCGCCTGGCGACCGTGGTCCGAGCCGGGGCGACTCGCCGCCACCGGCGCCGGCGCCCACCGACGTGCAGTATCGGATGACCTACCCGCGGCCCTGGCTCGGCGGAGACTGGAGCCCGGCCGACGTCGTCGACTACAGCCTGACCGCGGTCTTCGGCCTGATCGAGGCGGTCGCCAACAACCGCACGCCGCTCAAGCGCAACTTCTACACGATGAACCGACGCGCCATCGCCCGATTCAGCGAGGGCCGCCCTTTCGCGTTCATCATCCCGCGCGAGCAGCCCGACCCGGGCGCCGTGGCGAAGCTCCTCTCGCTGCTGCAAGCCGAAGCCGCGGAGGTTCATGTCGCCGACGCGCCGTTCACCGCCGCCGGCCAGACCTACGCCGCCGGCACCCACGTGGTCTTGCTGGCCCAGCCGGTCGGACGCTGGGTCAAAGACCTGCTGGAGCCCCAGCGCTACCCCGACATCCGGTGGCCATTCGCCGACGCGCCGATGGACCGCCCCTACGACGTGACCGCGTGGTCGCTGGGCATGTTGATGGGTGTGGACACCCTGCTCGTCGATGAGCCGTTCGAGGCGTCGCTGCGGCTGGCCGAGTTGGCGATCACCGCACCGGAAGGCCGTGTGACCGGCTCGGGCTCGACCTATGTGCTCCCCCACTCGGTGAATGCCAGCTTCCGAGCGATGAACCGGTTGCTGCACGCCGGGGCCGATGTGCAGTGGACCGACGGCGATCTGGCGACCGGCGACGCCGTGGTACCCCACGGCGCCATTCTCGTGAGCGCCGTGGACCGCGCCACCGTCGAAACGCTGGCTACGGATCTGCGTCTCCAGATCCAGGCGGTGACGCCGGAAAGCGGATGGCCCCTGCTGCCGATCGACACACCCAGACTCGGGGTCTACGAACCGTGGGGCGGCAACATGGACACCGGGTGGACCCGGTGGGTCCTCGACCAGCACGAGTTCGCCTATTCGCGCCTCAGAGCCGCCGACATCAGGGCCGGCGAGCTCGGTGAGCGGTTCGACGTGCTGGTGTTCGCCGAGATGACGTCGGCCGACGTCGTGCGCGGCCTGCAGGACCGCAACGTCCGGCCCGAATATCGTGGCGGGATCGGCGCCATCGGAGTCCAGCATCTGCAAGACTTCGTCAACTCCGGCGGCACGATCATCACGCTGGGCAACGCCGCGACCTTTGCGATCGAGCAGCTGGGTGTGCCACTCGTCAACACGCTCCGCGACACCCCGCGCGATGCCTTCTACGCACCCGGGTCGATACTGCGCGTCGAGGTCGATCCGACTCACCCGATCGGTTTCGGGATGCCGACCGATGCCGATGTCATGTTCGTCAACAACGGCGCGTATGCCACCGCGAGCAAGCTGGGCACCCGCGCGACACCGGTCGTCGCCGCTCGCTACCCGGACCGGCCACTACTCCGAAGCGGCTGGATCACGGGGGAAGACCAACTCCGCGGGAGCGCCGCCGTCATCGAGGCGCCGGTTGGCCGCGGCCGCGTCATCCTGCATACGTTCCGGGTCCAGCACCGAGGACAAACCTGGGGCACCTTCAGGCTGCTCTTCAACTCGATCTTCTACGGCCCGGCTGCCACCGACCGTCCCGCACCGATGACCACCCTCGAGCAGCAGCAATGACCAAAGAGGAATACGCTGTTGAAGTTGAAGGTGGTGAAGCCCTCCAGCCACTCCTGACTTCTGACTCCTGCCTTCTGACTCCTGTAGAGCATTTGCAATGACCGAAGCCGCGCGCGCGTTGCTCGTCGCCGGCGCCGCCCTGGCGCTCGTCGTGATCCGGCTGTCGGTCAATGCAACGAAAGCCGACACCAACTCGCCGCAGCGTCTCATCGCCGAACTGCGACTCGCTCAATTCGCGGCCCTGCTGCTGGTGCTCACGGCCGGCGTCTACATCGGTTTCGCCCTGGCCCACGCCTCCGTCAGCGGTAGTGGCCTCGACGTGGCCCTGGGGGTCGGCTTTCTCGTGTTGGCGGCGGTCGCCGTCAGCCAGGACCCGCGACTGGCTCTGACATTGCTGGCAGCGGCGTTTGCCGGTCACGCGGTCGTCGACCTGCTGCACAGTGCCGAGGTCCTGCCGGCCGAAGCCCTACCCGCCTGGTATGGCACCGCATGCGCCATGTATGACGTCGCCATCGCTGCGGTATGCTATCTGCCGATCGTGCGCCGCCCGTAGCGGGGCCGGCTGTTCCGGCCACCCGACCATGCGCCCCGGTCGAAAGGAGACGCTGATGAGGCGATGGCTGGCACTCAGTCTTCTGCTCGTCGGAATGATCACGGCGCCGCAAGAGGCGGCGGCCGAGGCTCCCACACTCGTCGTCGTGCTGGTCATCGATCAGATGCGGTCCGACTACGTCGACCGGTACCAGCACCAGTGGAGCGCCGGACTCAAACGGCTGCTGTCCGAGGGAGCCTGGTTCAGGCGCGCCGCCTATCCGTATTTGGGCACCGTCACCTGCGCCGGGCACGCGACCATCGCCACCGGCGCCTATCCGGCGCAGCACGGGATGATCCTCAACGGCTGGTGGGACAGGGAGGCGGCTAGGCAGATAACCTGCACGGATGATGCGGAACACGCGACCCTGTCATACGGCGGGCCGCTCAACGGCGGCGTCAGTGCCGCACGACTGGAGGCAGCGACGCTCGCCGACGAGATCCGGGCGCAACTGCCGGGCCCGAACCGCGTGGTGGCACTGTCGTTGAAGGCGCGCTCGACCGTGATGCTCAGCGGACAGGCGGCCGATGTCGCGCTCTGGTTCGACGATCGTGGGAGCTGGGCAACGTCGACCGCCTACACCGACCACCCCGTCCCGTTCGTCAAACGATTCATCGACGCGAACCCGGTCGAGGCCGACACCGACCTCACGTGGACACGCGCACGACCGGTCACCGACTACTTGTTCGACGACGACGCCCCATTCGAGCGTCCGGGTGACGGCTGGTCTCCGGCGTTTCCCCATCCACTGGGCGACGGCAGCGGTCCAAGCGCGGCGTTCTTCCGCCGCTGGCAAAAGACGCCGCTGTCAGATGTCTACTTGGGTCGGCTGGCCGAAACGGCCGTCGACGAGCTCTCGCTCGGTCAGGGTCCGGGCACCGACTACCTGGCCATCGGCTTCTCCGCGCTCGATAAGGCGGGCCACAAGTTCGGGCCACAGAGTCACGAAGTACAGGATTTGCTCATCGGACTCGATGCGACCATCGGGTCACTGCTCGAACGACTCGACCGGACGGTGGGTCCCGATCGGTATGTCGTCGCGCTGTCGGCCGACCATGGCGTCTCACCGATCCCGGAGGCAGCGGTCTCCAGCGGCCTCGACGGGGGCCGTGTGCAGGCAAGCGACATCGGCAGGCGCGTCGATGCCGCTCTCTCCCGCGTGCTCGGTCAGGCGGCCTACGTCGCCCGCGGGAACTACACCGGCTTGTACTTCAACCCGGGTGTCTACGACCGGGTGCTGGCGAACCCACAAGCCCTGCGGGCGGTCAAAGACACCATCCTGGAGACGCCCGGAGTCTGGCAGGTGTTCCGCAGCGACCAGTTGGACGGCCGGTTCATCGGCGACGGAGAGGTGGCGCGTGCCGTGCGACTGAGCTTTTTCCCCGGCCGTAGCGGCGACATGATCATGGTGCCACGACCCTACTGGATCATGAGCCGGGACGCCGCAACCCACGGCACGCTGCACGCCTACGACCAGCGGGTGCCGGTGATTCTCCTGGGCGCTGATATCCAACCGGGGCAGTATCTGCAAGACGCCACCCCGGCCGACATCGCACCGACCCTCGCGTTCCTGAGCGGGGTGACCCTGGCTCACCCCGACGGGCGCGTCCTGGTCGAAGCGATTCGCCAGGACCGATAGACACCGATAGATGAGGATCTCACGATGACCGCTACCGGCAACCCAGCGCTGCTCGATATCGCCCGCAGGCGCCTGGTCACACACCAGGCGGGACAGGTTCGCACCTGTCTTCAGGCCCTCAACGACGGGCAGCTCTGGTGGCGCGCCAACGAGGAATCGAACGCAGTTGGCAACCTGGTGCTCCATCTCTGCGGCTCGACCCACTTCTACATCGGCCACGGTGTCGGTAACAGTGGCTATGTGCGTAATCGCGATGCCGAATTCGCCGAGCCGGGACCGGTGGCCAAGTCCGACCTCCTGGCCCGGTTCGATGCCGCCATGACGGAGGCCGACCGCGTGCTCTCGGACGTCGACCCGGCCCACCTGGACGAGACGACCGACCGCGCCGGCAAGACCGCGACCTACGCCGAGCTCATCCTGAACCAGGTGCTTCATTTCACCGCCCACACCGGGCAGATCGTCTTCGCGACAAAGCTCATCCAGACCCGGATCATCCACGAAGTGTGGAAAACGACGCCGCACGAGTAGCCCGCATCACAGACACGTGGGAGCCCAAACGACCTCGACACGCGGCACATTCGAAGCGCGTGTGCTGACCCTCGTGCGTCGCATCCCCCGCGGACGCGTGGCCACCTACGGTGACGTCGCCGAGCTGGCCGGGCGTCCGCGGGCCTGGCGGGCGGTGGGCACCATCATGAGCAATTGCCGCTCCCCGACCGTACCCTGTCATCGGGTCGTCGGCGCCGGTGGACGACTGGGCGGCTACAGCGAGCCATGGCGCAAGCGGCAACTGCTGCGGGAGGAGGGAATCGTGGTCGGGCGCCGCGCTATTCGACAATTCTCCCTGGTGCGCTGGACACCGCGCTGAGAACGACGGGCAACCCCACACGGTCGCGTTCTCGTCTAACGCCAGAGAATGCCCAAGAAGTCAGAAGTCAGGAGTCAGGAGACAGCCGGAGGGCTTCGGCCGTGTCAACTTCGGAAAGGGCACTTACGTGATCGACGTGGGAGCCACCGCCGCCCCGCTGCTGACCGGAACGGGGGACCCCGCGACGACCTTCGAGACGCTCTATCGCACCCACGCGAGGCGAATCTACAGCCTAGCCTACCGCTTCGTCGGGAATTCGGCCGACGCCGAAGAACTGCTCCAGGAAATTTTCCTTCAGGCGCACCGGCGGCTGGACAGCTTCAGGCAGGAGGCGGCGCTGTCGACGTGGCTACATCGGCTGGCGGTGAACCGCTGTCTCGACCACGTACGGAGCCGCGGCGCTCGACAGGCGGCCCACACAGACTCGTTGGACGACCAGGCGGTGGCGGCGCCCCGCGCGCGTGTCTCGACCGACACCATCACCAGGCTCGATCTCGAACAGGCTGTCGCGAAGCTGCCGGACGGCTATCGGACAGTGTTCATCCTCCATGACGTCGAGGGATATGAACACCGCGAGATCGCCGAATTGCTCGGCATCGCGGTCGGCACGTCGAAGTCGCAAGTACACAAGGCGCGACTCAAGCTCCGTACGCTGCTGAGGCGAACATGACCACGAACACCCAGGTTCCCGACCCGGAGTGTGCGCGATACGCGGAGGCGATCGATGTGCTCGTCGACGCATCGGACGACACCGCGAATCGGCACCCCCTGACGACCCTCGACGATCACCTGGCCGGGTGCGAGCCGTGCCGACGGCTACTCGCCGACCTCCGACAGATAAAGTCCCTGGCCGGCACACTCGAACCGCTCGAGCCGCCAACACACGTCTGGCACACCCTGAGTCGTCGCGCGGCGGCCGACACTGGCGCGCGTGGCGCATCGCAACGGCCGTGGTGGCAATACTCGCTGGGTGGCGCCATAGCGACCGCCGCGGCACTGCTCCTGGCCGTCGTCATGACCCCAGAGCGGTGGGCTTCGCCAACGGGCCCGACGACGCCAACAGCGCCGCGTGACGCGACCGTCTCGGGCGGACAGGACGTGACCCTCGAGCTCGGTCTGGTCGAGCGGCACTCTATCGAGGCGCTCGATGACCTCGCACGGCTGGCGGCCGCCGATCAGGCGAGAGTCGCCCCGGTCACGGTCGTCCTGACACAACACTTGGCGATGATCGACGGCGCCATCGCCGACATCCGGTTAGCGCTGGCGACGGAGCCGGACAGCACGGTGGCACGTTCACGGCTCCGGGCCGGGCTCCAGCACAAGGTCACCCTGCTGCAGGCCACCGCGGCGACCGCCAGGCACTTGTCGCAAGGAACGCCATGACACGAGGACCGACAGCCATGAGCACCCACACCGCACGAACCGCGCTGGCCTGTGTGGCCACCATCTGTCTTGCCGGGACTGCACAGGCGCAGACTGAAGAGATCGTCCGCACGATCTCGATGGACGCCGGCGGACTGTTTGAGCTGCGCAACGTCGCCGGCGACATCTCGGTCACCGGCAACGACGGCATCGACGTGACCATCCGCGCGACCAAGCGCGTGAGCGACCGGAACGCGTCAGGAGACGCTGACGCGGCCCTGCGGCGGGTCGGGGTGGAGATCACGCAGCGCGGGAACCGGGTTGAGGTCGAAACCGAGTATGAGCGCTCGCCGGGCAACGGGCCGTCCGTCTCGGTCGACTACGAAGTCGGCGTGCCATCGGGCGTCCGGGTCACGGTCGAAGCGGTGGCGAGCGATGTCACCATCGACGGGGTCGACGGCGAGACCCGGGTCGAGGTGGTCAGCGGCGCGATTCAGCTCACCACGTTGTCGCGTCTGGTCGAGGCCAAGGCGGTCTCGGGGCACATTCAGCTCAGCGGCGTCGCCAGCGACGACGCGCTGTCGGTCGAGAGTGTCGCCGGCAACCTCACGCTGGACGGCGTCCGCGCTCCGCGTCTCGAGGCATCCTCGGTCAGCGGCACAATCTCTCTGAGCGGCGTGGAAGCGCGGCGGTTGGAGGTCGGCACGGTGGCGGGCGCCGTCACCTACCAGGGCGCGCTCGCCGCCGACGGCCGCTACGAGTTCGAGTCGCACTCGGGTGCCATTCGGCTGACGGTGCCGGGCAGCACCGGATTCGAGCTCGAGGCGGAGTCGTTCAGTGGAGCGTTCAACTCGGACCTGCCGATCACGGTCGGCGGAGGCACCCGGAACACGACGGTGTTCGACCGTGGACTCCACACCCTCGAGGGCACCGCCGGCGACGGAGGGGCGCGTCTCGAGCTCGCCACCTTCAGCGGCGACATCACGATCGAACGCCGGTGATCTGGAGCGGCGACTCGGTCAGCTCACAGGATATTTGGTATCATGAGCCCTGTAGAGGGTCGACTGTTCCCAGCAGTGTGCCGTGCCCGATGCCGGAGGAAGCATGAACCGACAGAACTTTGCCGTAACGGCGATGGCGTGCGCCGCCGTCGGTTTCGCGACCGTGGCGCCCTCAGGCGCGGTGGCTGCGCAGCAGACCGCACCTGGCACCGTCGATGTGCCGACGGGAACGGTCAGTCTGGGATCGGTGGAGCTGCCACGTCGGGCCATGGCCGACGGCCGTACGCTGACGTCGGGCACCTACGACCTGCGTGTTACGGCAAGCTCGGCAACCCCCGATGCACCGGGGCAGTTGGCGGTCCTCGAGCGGTGGGTGGAATTCCGGCAAGGTGACGAGGTCCAGGGTAGGGAAGTCGTCAGCATCGTGCCGGCGAGCGAGATCGACGGCGTCGCCAAGAGCGCGCCGCCAGTCAGCGGCACCGCCCGCGTCGAGCTGCTCAAAGACAACGACTATCTCCGCGTGTGGGTGAACCAGGACAACACCCACTACTTCATCCACCTGGTCGTGGGATAGCCGTCTGACTTCTGACTTCTAAGAGCGCCCGGCCTACATCGCCATCACGTCGAACTGCTCATGATGCAGTTGCGCATCGGGCCGTAGCGAGATCTCCTTCCCCAACGTCCGCTCAATTTCCTTGAGCACCCCACGCTCTTCGGCCTTGAGCGCCCGGACGACGTCGGGATTCACACGCAATTGAACGCGATGCCCGTTGAGGTCGCCGCTGACCTTGCGCAGCTCGGCGAGAATCTCGAAGCAGATGGTCGACGTGGACTTCACCACGGCACTGCCAGAGCAATACGGGCAGGGGTCGGTGAGCTGCCGCTCGAGACTCTGCTTCACCCGCTTTCGTGTGGTGATGATGAGTCCGAACTCGGTGACCTGCACCGCTTTCGACGGTGACCGGTCGCGGCGAATCTCCTGCGCGAACTCCTGATACACCTTCTGGCGGTTCTTGCGCTCCTCCATGTCGATGAAATCGAGCACGATGATGCCACCCAGGTCGCGGAGTCGGATCTGCCGCACGATTTCTTTTGCCGCCTCGAGGTTCGTCTTGACGATGGTGTCCTCGAGCCGTCCGGTGCGTTTGCCGACGTAGCGGCCCGTATTGACGTCGATCGCCACCAACGCCTCGGTCTGGTTGATCACGAGGTAGCCACCCGATTTCAGCCAGACCTTGCTGCGTAGCGCCTTGTCGATTTCCGACTGCACGCCGTATTCCTCGAAGATCGGGAACTTCTTGTCGTAGTGCTGCACCCGGGAGACGAGGTCCGGCATGATCCGCTCGACGAGTTTCACCGCCTTCTGGTGCTCGCCGGCATCGTCGATCCGGATCACCGAGAAGTCCTCCGTCAACAGGTCGCGGAGGAGCTTGGCCACCAGGCTCTCCTCCCGGTGAATGACGGCCGGGGCCCGCCGCGAGTCCTGCTTCTGCAGGGTCTCCAACCACAGCTCGTGAAAGTAGGTGAGGTCGTTGATGATGTCTTCCTTGGGCCGGTCGGCAGCCGCCGTACGGATGATCACGCCGCCCGACATACCATGCTCGGTGCGGAAATCTCGGACAATCCGCCTCAACCGGCCCCGCTGCTCGCGGGACGCGATCTTGCGGGACACGCCGATGTGGTCCACCGTTGGCATGAAGACTAGGAAGCGGCCCGGTATCGACGCGTGCGAGGTAATGCGCGCGCCCTTGGTGCCCAGTGGCTCTTTGACCACCTGCACCATCACCTCCTGGCCGGCGGTCAGCAGCTTCTCGATCTTCTGCTCGGGTCCACTGCGATCGCGATCCCGTCGGCGCCCACGCCCGCGGGCGGACCCATTGCCGACCCGCTGCCCGCTCCCTTCGGCAGCTTGGCCGTCAGCGTCGCCATCGGCGTCGGTGTCGGAAGCGTCGACGCCGTCCATGGCCTCGACAGGATCGATAACGTCTGAGACGTAGAGGAAGCCGTCGCGCTCGAGACCGAGATCGACGAAGGCGCACTGCATACCGGGCAGCACCTTCGACACGCGCCCTTTGTAGATGTTGCCGGCGACGCCGCGCGACTTACTGCGCTCGACGAAGATCTCGACGACCTCGTCGTCCTCGAGGATGGCGGCCATCGTCTCGTGACCGCTCGAGGAGATGATCATCTCCTTGTTCATCTGTGCAACTCCTGGTGCGGAAACCCGACCGAGACTCGACCCCAAGGGGCGAACCGACCCGCATCCGGACACTCCCCACGCCGTCGGCGCGCGGCAGTGTCAACGGAACGAGATGGCCCCAGGGGGTACTCATCGATTGTCTCGACCGCTCCCGTGCCGACCGCGTGGCGCCCACTCCCCGGCCCCCCGCGACGGCGTGTGTGAAATGTAGCCCTCCGTGGCACGCCACAGACGGCTAGTTCGTAAACCTGCGCATCCTCACGTTGAGGACAAGTCCGAATGCCGCCAACGTGGCGATGACGGAAGACCCGCCAGAGCTCATCAGCGGCAACGTGAGCCCCTTGACCGGGGCGAGCCCGGCCGACATGGCGATGTTGTAGATAACCTGAAACGAGAACCCGGACATGACCCCGACCACCAGATACGTCCCTAGGCGGTCCTTGGCCAACCGGGCGGCGTCAAGCCCCCGTAGAATGACGAACAGATACAGCCCGAGCGCGACCATCACGCCCAGGAAACCTTGCTCTTCAGCGAGCACCGAGAAGATGAAGTCGTTGTGCGCGACCGGCAGAAAGTTGTACTGGCTCTGGGTCCCCTGCAGAAATCCTTTTCCCATTGGTCCACCGGAGCCGACAGTTATCTGCGCCTGAATCTGCTGGTAGCCGGCACCACGCGGATCCTGCTCGGGGTCCAGGAAGCTGGATATCCGCTGGCGTTGGTAGTCCTCCAGCCCGTAGAAAAAAGCCACCGGCGCCGCCAGGATTGCGAGGACCACCAGCACCGCGACATACCGGAGTCGCAGCCCCGCAAAGACGAGAATTCCGAAACAGACGGGCAGCAGGGTCACGGCCGTGCCGAGGTCCGGTTGCTGCGAAATCAGCAAGAAGGGCACCCCGACGATGAGCGCCGTCGTGAGCCACCCGCCAGGAGTCTGCGGGCCCCGACGCCGGTCGGCGAACAACGTTGCCAGCGCCAGCGCCACGACGATGCGCGCGAACTCCGATGGCTGCAGGTTGAACACCCCGAGATCGATCCATCGCTGGGCTCCGCCCTCCGCCGTGCCGAACAGCAGCACGTAGCCCAACAGCGCGACCAACCCAACGAAGATCAGCACCGTGGAGTCGGCAAACCAGCGGTAGTCGACCCACAGCATGATCACGAACGCCACCAGCCCGATGGCCAGCGCCCACACCTGCGTGGCCACCTGCGGACCCGCGACACCGGTCGTTGGCTCGTAGGTCGTGCTGTAGATCATCGCGACGCCGATGACGCACAGGAGCGCCAGCGCCCCCGACAGCAGCCAGTCGATGTGGCGATACAGTCGACGTTCGAGCATGCCGTGCTAGTGCCCCAGCCCTTTAGTCATCGGTTCATTGATTCGCAGCCGTTACGGGCAGCACCACCTGCGGTGTGGCTGGCAACGGTGGCAACGGCAAGACGGGACGCGGACTTCCATCCTTCTTTGCGAAGTAGGTCTCCATCACATGCCTCGCAACCTCAGCACTCAGACCGGACGACTCGTTGTGCTCGCCAAACACCACGCCTGCGATCTCGGGTGCTCCGGCCGGTGCCGCGAACACGAACCAACCATGGTCCCGCAAGTCGCGCTCAGTGTCGCCGGCCGCCACCCGCCCCTGCAGCGAAATGACCTGCGCCGTACCGGTCTTGCCTAAGACGTCCCTTCCGTCGATGCGTGCGCGGCGGCCCGTCCCACCGTTATTGACGACTCTCCACAGGCCATCGGTCACGGCAGCGAGCGTGGTCGGGTCGAGCGTCACCTGAGACCGGGGTACGGGGCGCGGCACCGGGACGAACTCGTCGCCTTCGTTGACCGCCTTCAGCAGATGTGGGGTCACCCGCGTCCCGCCGTTCGCGACTGTCGCCATCATGACCGCGAGCGAGAGCGGCGTCAGATCGACCGGCCCCTGCCCGATCGCCACCGAGATCGTCTCACCCGGATACCACGGCTCGCCACGCCGTTCCTCTTTCCACGCGGTCGAGGGTATCAGCCCCTGCACTTCGTGAGGCAGGTCGATGCCACTCAGCTCGCCCAGACCCAGCGCCGTCGCCCACTTGTGGATCTGGTCGATCTCCATCAGCTCGCCGAGCGTGTAGAAATACGTATTGCACGACTTTTCGAGCGCCTCTCGCATGTCGACCGTTCCATGCGTGCCGAGGCACTGGCGAAACTGCCCGTAGAACATGCCGCCCCCGCGGCACGTCACCGTGAAGTCGGGGGTGACAACGCCCTCTTCGAGCGCGGCGACCGTCATCGCGATCTTGAAGATCGAGCCGGGAGAGTAGCGTCCCTGCAGTGCACGGTTGTTCAACGGACGCAGCGTGTCCTGATTGAGCGCATTCCAGGAGTCCTGGTCGATGCCGAGCGCGAAGGCGTTGGGGTCGTAGGCGGGCAAACTGACGAGTGCAAGGATCTCGCCGGTCCGCGGATCGAGCACCACGGCTGCCCCGTTGAATCCCCCCACCGCGAACGCGTTTTCGGCCGCTTCCTGCAGGTCGTAGTCGAGTGTCAGCTGGAGCTGCCGGCCCTCAACGGGCATCTGCTCGCCGACGGTGTCAATTTCGCGACCAATGCTATCCACCACGACCTGACGCGCCCCATCGCGTCCCATCAGCAGCTCGTTGTAGATCTGCTCGATTCCCGACTGGCCGACCACCGTGCCACTCCGTACAGCTTCGAATTCGGCGGTCGCCAGTTGCTCGTCGCTGACCTCGCCCACGTAACCAAACAGATGCGCGGCCACATCTTCGGTCCGATAGTGGCGGGTCGGAAGCTGCTGTATCAGCAGCCCCGGTAGCTCGAGCTCATGGGCGGCCACCGCCGCCACCTGACTGAGGGACGCATCGCGAATCAACACGATCGGGCTATAGACCGGGTCGCGCCGATGACGCTCCACCACGGAGGTGAGCGTCGAGGCGGGCACACCGGACACTTCGGCGAGGAGTTCGAGGGTCCCCTCGAGATCTTCGACCTTTTCGCGCACGAGCGACACGTTCAGCGAGTAGCGATTCTCGACCAACGGCCGCCCGTCCCGGTCGACCACCACACCGCGCGGCGCATCCAGGGCGATGGTCCGCTGATGGTTGTTCTCGGCCAGCTCACGATACTTCTCGTGCTGGGCGACCTGGAGAAGCCAGAACCTGGTGCCCAGCGCCACAAATATCAGCACGACCGAGAACCGCAGCAGCGTCATAGGCAACGTGAAGCTATCCCGCCCGCCACCGATGCCGTTGGTCTCGAAGTCGCTTGTCATCGCGCAACCTTTACTGCCCGAATCCGCTCCACGCTGCTACCCGCGAAACCGGCGCGTCGAGCTGCGCCGACGCAGCCGCCTGCGTTCGAGCGCCCCGGGGCCGGCTTCGAGCGCCACCGCAACCGCCACACCAACCGCGGCGTTGGCCGTTGCCTGCGCCAACACGGCGCCGTAGGAGGTCAACCTCCCCTCGCCGGACAGCAGGCCGTAGACCCCGAGAAAACAGCCGGCGTGCACCACCGAGGCGACAAAGAACACCAAGAGCTGATGCCAGGACCGCGTAATGAAGAACCGGGACGAGACCTGTCCGACCAGATATCCCACGAGCGACTTGGCCAGCCCCCCGACACCGATTACGCCACCCGACAACGCGTCCTGCAACAACCCCCCGACGGTGCCCGTCCACAACCCGGCGAGCGAACCATTCGTGACCGCCGCCGTGACGACCACCACCAGGACCAGATCCACCGGCACACCGACGTCGGCCAGCATCGGCGCCAGCGTCGTCTGCAGCGCCAGCGCCAGACCGAGGCCCAGCCCCACCCAGGCGGTCTTCATCCACCACCCGCCGCCGTCGTCGAGGACGCCGGCGCGGGAACGATGACCAGCACGTCCTCGAGATCGTTGAACTTCACCTGCGGACGCACGTGGATGGTCTTGTAGAGACCGGGTGTTCCGGGCTCCACGAATTCCACTTCACCGATGAGGAAGCCTTTGGGATACACGCCGTCGATGCTCGAAGTGACGACCCGGTCCCCGACCCGCACATCCTCGAGATTCGACACATACTCCATCCGGAGCACGGTCTCGTCACCGTCGCCCGTGACGACGCCCGACACCCGGGTCCGCTCGATGAGCGCGCCGGCGGCTGCGCTGCGGTCGACCAGCAGTTGCACCTTTGCCGCCCGCGGACCGGGGTCGCTGACCACCCGCCCCACCACGCCATCGGGCGATACCACTGCCGAGTCGCGGCGCACGCCGTCCCCGGTGCCACGGTCGATCGTCACGGTGCGAAAGTAGGGGGTCGCGTCGCCCGCTATGACCCGCGCACTGACCGTCTCGTAATCGACCTCCTGACGCAAACCGAGCAGATCCTCGAGGCCGCGCACCCGCTGCGCCAATGCGCGCTCCCGCTGCCAACGGAACCGCCACTCGGCCACACTTTCGCGAAGCGCATCGTTTTCGGCTCGGACCGACCGCAGCCCGACATATCCGTTCCAAACCCCGGCCGCGCCAGCGACCACACGGGCCACTCCACGTTCAACTTCAGAGAACAGCCCGAACGTCACCCCCTCGAACACACTCACGCCCGAGGCGGCGCTGACCTGAAAGGAGATCAACACCACCTGGCCAAGAACGACGGCCAGCAGCCACGCGCCGGTGCGACGACGGAAATCAATCAATCGAAATCTTTCTGAGCAGGCTGAAATCGGACAGCATCTTTCCGGCCCCGAGCACGACCGACGACAGCGGGTCTTCGGCCATTGCCAGCGGCAACCCGGTTTCCTCACGCAAGCGCTTGTCGAGATTCTTCAGCAACGATCCGCCGCCGGTCAGCACAATACCGCGGTCGACGATGTCGGCCGACAGCTCCGGCGGGGTCCGCTCGAGCGCAACCCGGACCGCGTCGACGATCACGTTGACCGTCTCTGCCAAAGCTTCGCGAATCTCCTCGTCGGTGACGGTGATGGTCTTGGGCACTCCCTCGATGAGATGGCGTCCCTTGATATCCATCGTGATGCGCTCGTCCAGGCCGTAGGCCGACCCGACCTTCATCTTGATCGCTTCCGACGTCCGCTCGCCAATCAGCAGGTTGTAGGTCTTCTTGATGTACTGGATGATCGCCTCGTCCATCTCGTTGCCCGCCACCCGCACCGCCTTGCTGTAGACGATGCCTGCGAGTGAGATGACGGCGATGTCGGTGGTACCGCCGCCGATGTCCACGATCATGTTGCCCGCGGGCTCGGTAATCGGCATCCCGGCGCCGATGGCGGCCGCCATCGCCTCCTCGACCAGATGCACCTCGCTGGCCTTGGCCCGATACGCGCTGTCCTTGACGGCGCGTTTCTCGACCTGCGTAATCTCGGACGGCACTCCGATGACGATGCGCGGCCGCACCCAGACGGTCCGGTTGTGCGCCTTCTTGATGAAGTAGGTCAGCATCTTCTCGGTGACCTCGAAATCGGCGATCACCCCGTCCTTCATCGGTTTGATGGCGATGATGTTGCCCGGCGTCCGCCCCAGCATCTCCTTGGCTTCGCGCCCCACCGCCTCGACGCGGCCGTTGACCTGGTTGATGGCGACAATCGACGGTTCGTTGACAACGATCCCCTTGCCGCGGGCGTAGACACAGGTATTTGCAGTGCCAAGATCGATCGCCAGGTCGCTAGAGAACAACGCAAACAATGAACGAACACCCAACGGCGACAATCCTCTCTCTTGCAGTTCGGGGTCTTACGCGACGGCACCCGCCAGCTGGGTGCCATCCTTCCCATGAGCCTTGACCCAGTACATGGCATCGTCGGCCGCCTGCATCAATCGGTCGACAGTCGGAACCATGTCTGGCAACGTCGCCACGCCAGCCGACGCGGTCAAGCGACAGTTGAAACCCTCGGCGACCAGAAACACGTGTTTGGCAATACGTGCGCGCACCCGGTTTGCGACGATTAGCGCGCCATCGCTGCCGGTATCGGGCAGCACCACCGAGAACTCGTCGCCACCAAACCGGGCCACCACGTCGGTCTCGCGCGCACAGTCGCGAATGACGGCGCTCACCTCGACGAGCGCCCGGCTGCCGTAGAGATGTCCGTGCGTGTCGTTGATCTCCTTGAACCCATCCAGGTCGATGAACAACAGCGACAACGGTTGGTTCGTGCGCACGGCTCGTTTCCCTTCCCGCCGAAGCACTTCGAACAGATACCGCGAGTTGTAGAGCTGGGTGAGATCGTCGGTCACCGTCAACGCCTGAGCGCGCTGCATCCGCGTGGCGTTGTCGAGCGCGACGGCGCCCGGCTCGAACACCATCCCGATGGCCGCACTGACATCGGCCGGAATCGCCGGAATCTGGGCGGAGGTTGTGGAATCGACGCCAACGACCGCGCCCACCGTGCGCCCTCGGCTGCACAGCGGAAACGCGACAACCGCGACCGACGGGGCCCCGCCGGCGCGGCGGTCCTGGCTCGAGTCGCGCGCGCCGAACTCTCGCCCGGACCGCAGCACACGGGCGCCAACGGCGCACACGAGCTTTTCGTGCTCGTTCGCAAGCCGGCTACCCGACAGCAGCACCGGCGTCCCCATCTCATCGGGCCCCACCACGGCCCAACTCGGCGCCGGCAGCCAGGCCGCGGCGCGGCCGACCAGCGCCTCGGCCACCGGGCGCGGCTCGAGCGGCGCGGCAACGTGGCGGGTCATCTCGCTCAACGGCTCGACCCGATTGAGGAAGCGCAACAGCGCGGACCGCGATCGGCGCCAGCGGGTGGCAAGATCGGCCGGCGCGGCAATCGCGACCTGGTGCGCAACCTCTACGGGATTCAGCGGGGCCGTCAGATGGGTAGTGAACCCGCTGTTGCGGGACCGATCGGCGACGCCGGTAGCGTGATCTGCCGAATAGGACACGACCGGCATCCCTTTGGCGAGCGACTTCAAGCGTCGCCAGTTGGGCCGACGCCCAGGGGCCAGTTCCCACAACACCGCGTCGACCCGGCCTCGAGGGGGAGATACGGCCAACTCGTGCTGCGCACGACAGACCATGCGGTAGCACCTGAGGCGGCCGAGCGGCGCCAGATGTGTCCGAACGTCGGAATTTGGGTGGTGAAAAACGGCCAGTGTCAGACCGGACCGGGGCTGGTTTCGACGCCTCGATGCCCCGTTGCTATGCCCCCGTGCCGCCATGCTCAGTGTCGTTCTGTCAGGTCCCCTAAGTCCTTCAGTATCTCGCAAATATACCATATTCGGCAGATCTGACGGCACCAATGTGGTGCAACCTCAGCCCGGTCCCTTGCCCCTCCCTGGCCCTGGCGGACGGCCAAGGCATGTCTTGGACCGCCGGCTTGCCGGCCACGAATTCGGTGGCGTAGAATGGAGTGTTGAACAACCGAACGTTTACACCGTGGTCGAACCAAGTCGCCGTGTCCGGCTCGACCGATCACGCATCGAAACCGATGGCCGATGCCGACACGAGACGGCACGCAAAATAGCACATAGGGAGTTGAGCGAACGATGACGATGCTGGATCGCATGCGCCGGCACAAAGGGTGGCTGAAGTGGAGCCTCGGCCTGGTCTGCCTCGTCTTCATCTTTTTGTATGTGCCCCCGTTGGTTCAGCCGACGCCAGTGGGCACCGGCGCAATGACCGACGTGCTGGCACAGGTCGGCAACCAGGAGATTACCGTCGGCGAGTTTCGCACCGTCTACTTGCAACAGCTTCAGAACTATCAGGCCCAGTCCGGTGGCGGGATTACCGCAGAGATACTGCAGTCGATGGGTATCGACCGACAGATTCTCCAGCAGATGATCGACGAGTACGCGGCCCTGCAGGAGGCCGAGCGGCTGGGCGTGACGGTGACCGACGCTGAGGTGCGCGAGCGCATCGTCTCGTTCCCGGCGTTTCAGCAGAACGGCCAGTTCATCGGCGAGCAGGCCTACATCCAGATGCTGCGGGTGCAGCAACCACCAATGACCCCGACGGACTTCGAGGAGAACATCCGCCGGTCGTTGATGCTCGAGCGGCTACAAGCGCTGGTGACCGACTGGATTACGGTGACCGACGAGGACCTGCAGCAGGAGCACGTCCGCCGCAACGAGAAGATCCGCGTCAGCGCTATCTCGTTCCGAGCAGACGACTTCCGCGAAGGCGTCGAGGCCAGCGATGAGGACGTCGCCGCGTTGTACGCGCAAAGCGCGGCCGATTACACGGTGCCGGAGAAGCGGCGCTTACGCTTCGTGCTCATCGATGTGCCGGCACTGAAGGACGCGTTTACCCCGAGCGACCTCGACGTCCAGTCGTACTACGACAACAACCTCGACCGCTACACAGAACCGATGACACTGCGCGCCAGCCACATCTTGCTGCGCACCGAGGGCAAGGACCAGGCGGAGGTGCAGGCCCAGGCCGAGGCGATCGTCGCCGAGGCGCGAGACGGCGCCGACTTCGCAGAGCTCGCACAGCAGTACTCGGAGGACGAGGGCACGAAGGAGGTTGGTGGCGATTTGGGTCCGATCTCCCCGGGCCAGATGGTGCCGGAATTCGAAGGCGCCGCCTATGCGCTCGAACAGGACGAGATCAGCGATCCGGTGACGAGCATGTTTGGCGTGCACGTCATCAAAGCAACCGAGAAGACCGGCGGCACGTCGCAGACACTGGCCGAGGTACGCGAGAGCGTCGTCGACCTGCTGAAGCAGGAGAGCGCCGACGCGCGTGCCAGTGCCCTGGCGCAGGCCATGTCGGCCGAGATTACCGCTTCCGCCGACCCAGTCGCAGCCATGGACGCGGCCGCGATACGACGGGGGCTCGAAGCCCAAGAGAGCGGCTTCGCGGCGCCGGGCGAGCCGATTCTCGGCCTCGGGTTCTCGTCGGACGTCACCGCGCAGGCCTTTCAGCTCCCGCAGGGTCAGGTGGCCGGCCCGATCCAGACCCCGACGGGTCCGGCCTTTGTGACCGTCGTCGGCATTCAGGCTCCCACCGTCCCCCCCCTCGAAGAGGTGGAGGCCCGGGTGCGAGACGACGTCATTCGCCGGAAGGCGTTCACGACAGCGCAGGAGCGGGCCGCCGAGATGGCGACCCTGCTAAAGACGGCTGATGACTTCACCGAGGCGGCCGAAGCCGAAGAGCTCGAGGTCGGTGCCAGCGACCTTATCGCACGCGGCGGCGCGGTGCCGGGCGTGGGTCTGAACGCGGCGGTCGAAGCCATGGCCTTTTCGCTGTCGGACGGCGAAACCAGCGACCCGGTGTTGACAGGCAACAGCGCCGTCATCCTGCACGTCCACGAACGGCAAGAGGCCACCGAGTCGGACTTCCAGACCATGCGCGAGACGCTGCGCAGCGAGATGATTTCCGAGCAGCAGGGTCGGTTCTTCGCCGCCTACATGGAAAACGCCAAAACCCGCATCATCATCGACGTGGACATGGCCGCGTTCGCGCAGGCGGTGGTGTAGGTTTCCCGGCGAGGCGCCCGCCTGGACACCGAGAAGAGTCCCTTCTTCAGGTGCCTGCTAAGACGCACGCCGGTAGCGAGGCCCTTTAGGGCCGCCCATCCTACGGCACAAAGACACCGGGCATCAGGGCCAGGGGCTCGCCGCTTCTGAACAGCCTGAGAGGCGCGGTTGCCGCACCCAGTGCTCGCGCCGGCGGCAACGGGAACCAGCCGAGCCGGGTGGCGGCTTGTGCCACGGTGAACCCTTCGTTCAACAGCTCGAACAGACTCTTGGGTCGCGGAAAGGCCACCAGCTCCACCTCGTCGTCGGCGTCAATGCCAACCCGCTCCTTGGCCAGAGCAATCGCCCGGCCTAGCCCGCCAAGCTCATCGATGAGGCCGTGCTCCTTCGCCTGACGGCCAGTCCAGACGCGCCCCTGCGCCACGTCGTGGACGGCGTCGCGCGTGGTACCGCGTCCCTCGGCGGCTTTCGTCAGGAACTGCTCGTAGATCGCGTCGATGTGCTCTTGCATCTTCGCGCGCTCGTCGTCGGAGAACGGTGTGACCGGCGAATAGATCTCGGCGAACCGACCGTTGCTGACCGGCTCGAGTGTCACGCCGACCTTCTCGTAGGTACCGCCGGTCGTGATCTTGCCGGCCACGACGCCGATTGACCCCGTCAACGTCGCCGGTTGCGCGACGATCGTGTCGGCGCCCATGGCGATGTAGTACCCACCCGACGCACCCAGGTCGGACATCGACGCAATGACTGGCTTGTCGGCCTTCGCCAGCATCACTTCGCGCCAGATGACGTCTGAAGCGACCGCCGACCCACCGGGGCTGTCGATGCGCAGCACGATGGCGCGCACCGAGTCGTCGGTCCGCGCGGCACGAATGGCCCGCACCAAGGTGTCTGACCCAAGCACCTCGCCGCCCGTGATGTCGACCCCGCCGGTGCCCGAGTTGATCGTGCCGACCGCGTAGATGAGCGCGATGCGCCGCCCGCGGTTCAGCCCCACCGAGGCGAGGCTGATCTGCCGGTAGTCGCGGTCGGAAATCTCGCGCCAGTTGACCTCGCTAAACGGCTCCTGCCGCTTGACCTCGTCGGCATAGACGAGCGCATCGACCAGACCGGCCTCGACCGCGTCGGCAGGCAGGAACGGTCCCTCGTCGATGAGTCGCCGCACATCGCTCTTGGCCAACCGACGCCCATCGGCGATGCCGTCGACGATCTGCTCGTAGAGGTCGCGATTGAGCGACTCGGCCATCTCGCGATGGGCCGGCGTCATCGTCGTCTCGGTATAGAAGTTCGCCGCCGTCTTGAAATCGCCCGCGTTCAACATGTCGGGATGCGCGCCGATCTTGTCGAGAGCGCCCCGGATGAACATCTCGTAGCTCGCCACCCCAACCAGATCGAGCGGGCTGCCCGGCACCAGGAACACCTTGTCGGCCGCCGATGCCAGGTAATACTCCTGGGTCCCCCCGAACTCGAGGAACGCTACGATCGGCTTCCCCGACTCCTTGTAGTCGAGCACCGCATCGCGAATCTCCTGCGCCTTGCCCCAGAGCGGCTGCGGGCCCGACGGTTTCAGAACAACGCCGCGGATGCGCGTGTCGACCTTCGCCTTGCGCAGGCTGTTGACCACCGACTGCACCGTGGGCCCGTCCCCCATCAGCGAGGTCAGCAGCGGATTCGCTTGTCGTTCGGACAGCCCCCCAGGCACACGCAGCACCAGCACCGAGTTGGACGCCACCGATGGCGCCCGCGACACCATGAAGTACATCGTGGCCATCCCGGCCATCGACACCACAACCGCCGACAGCAGGAAGACGACGATGACCTTGACACCGCGCGGAACACTCACGGCAACCTCCTTGGTTCTGTGGCGCAGGCCTTCAAGCCTGCGAGCAAGGCGACAGCCTTGCCCCGCGGACGTCGACACAACCGAGCGTCCCGGTAGCAAGGCCCTTCAGGGCCGCCCTCTCTCCAGGTCTGCCGACGCGCTCTCTGACCCGAGTATACGTGACCCTTAGGCCCGCCCGCCGCTGGCGTGGGTGCGACCGTCTTGGTTATACTGATCGTTCGGCCACACGGCCGAAGTCCCCCACTTGCGGAAGTGGCGGAATTGGCAGACGCGCAGGCCTCAGGAGCCTGTGGGACTTAGTCCCATGGGGGTTCAAGTCCCCCCTTCCGCACTAACTCTAACTGCTAGAACGGCTTGGACTTCGAGGCGGGAGTCTGCTCGGGCTCGTGCACAACGTCCTGTGCGTCCTCCGGACCCGTGTGCAAACTTTGTGCAAGATTTTCCGTTCGGTGGGCCTCCAACTGCTCCATGGCCCGGTGCAACCCGCGGCGGGTGATGTTCAAGTATCGGGTGGTCGTCGTCAGGCTCGCGTGGCCCAGCAGCTTGCTCACACAGTTGGTGGGGACCCCGGCCTCGTCGAACCGTGACCCAGCCTCGTGTCGGAGATCCCGGAGCTGCAACCCAGGCAGTCCGGCCGCGTCCCGGGCGTTCTCCCACGCCGTGCGAACTGAGGTGGCCCGCTCGCAAACCGCGTTGCCGAACGGATACGCCTCTGGCGGGAACGGCTTCCCCGCTGGATTCAGCCGACGCATCTCCAATACAGCGGCAAGCCGGGAGGAGATTGGGATCATGCGCGCCGTTCGAGTCTTGGACTTTGCCGCCTGAATCGTCAGCTCCTTGCGCTCCAGGTTCACATCCCTCCACTGAAGAGAGAGGATCTCTCCCGGACGACACCCGGTGTCCAAGATGGCGATGATTACGGCTCGCAGTTGAGGATTGGCTGCATCGAGTAATCGCTGCTCATCCTCCTCACTCTCGAACCTCCTGGCCCTGGGGATCTCCTTCTCCAGCGTGATCGCCGGCTCGGTTCCAATCTTGAACGGTGTTCGTTCCAAGTAGCCCTTTCTGATCCCCCAGTTGAACATCTTTCTCAACAGTTTGAGATCGTGGTTGACCGTAACCGCTGACCGACCAGCTTCCTTGCGAGCATCACGGAACGCTTCGATGTCATCGGTCGTGATGGCGTCGAGGGGCTTGTCACCGAATCTCGCTGGTGGATTGGTGCCAGGCAGAGTGAAACCGTTGATCCGATTCAGACGGTAGCGGTCGTAGTGTGGATTCGCCAGTTGTCTCCCCCGCCGCTCGCGCCGACGTCCTCCCACATTTGAGTAGCACGCGGGTCTAGGGTTCGATCTCACCAGGAAGGAGATCGGACGTGAAGAGCGATTCACGGAAACGCAGCTCTGCGACGAATGTGCGACAAAAGATCGGCAAGACGCGCAAGATCC
>PVBE011034337.1_pt1 | contig 58405 bp, 60 predicted proteins | sample 1631181 | NCBI WGS metagenome assembly PVBE01 (sample SAMN08397723, study PRJNA350692) | Marine metagenome, whole genome shotgun sequencing project. | isolation source: water | place: Pacific Ocean | collected 2012-04
CAGCCATCCGCCGCTTCGCCTTCCCTCGCCCGCCACCGGATGTTAGCGTTTGCGCGCAACCAACCGGGGAAGCGTCATGGCTGATCGCGCGGGCTTGGGACGGATCGACGTCCACCACCATTTCTACCCGCCCGAATATCGCGAAAGGATGGAGGGGTATGCGCACATGCCCGCGGTGCGCGACTGGACCCTCGAGCGCACCATCGAGGAGCTCGACAGGAACGACGTCGATGCCGCAATGCTGTCGCTGTCGCCGCCCGGCATCCATCGCGGCACCGTCGAGCTCGCCCGTGATCTGGCGCGTACGGTCAACGATCACGCCGCGGCGCTGCGTGCCGAGCGCCCGTCGCGCTTCGGCCATTTCGCCTCGGTGCCGATGCCCGACATAGACGGCACGATCGGCGAGATCGGCCATGCCATGGATGTCCTCGGCGCCGACGGCATTCAGCTGATGACCAGCTATGGCGACCGCTGGCCGGGCCATCCCGATTTCGATCCGGTGTTCGACGAGCTCAACCGGAGGAAGGCCGTCGTGTTCATCCATCCGCTGGAGCCCGATTGTTGCGCCGGGCTGATCGACTGGGTGCCGCCGGTGCTGGTCGAGTTCACCGCCGATACCACGCGCTGCGTATTCAGCCTGTTGTTCTCCGGCACCCTGGCGCGCTGCCCCGACATCCGGTTCATTCTTTGTCACGCCGGCGCGGCGGTGCCGATCTTCGCCGCGCGAGCCGAGGTGATGAAGATCACCGACGCCTTCGCAGAGCGCCTGCCCAAGGGCATCGACTACGAGCTGCAAAAGCTCCATTACGACGTCGCGCTCGCCGCCAACCGTCCCGCGCTCGCCGCCCTGTTCGCCTATGTGCCGGCCAGCCAGGTGCTGCTCGGCACCGATTACCCATTCGGCGGGACGGCCGACACCATTCGCGGGCTCGAGGCGTTCGGCCTCGACGCGGGCGATCTGAAAGCCATCTATCGCGGCAACGCCGAGCGCTTGATCCCGCGGCTCGGCGGATAATTTTTATTCCGCCAGTCTCACGCCAAGCAGCCGAGCACTGGAACCAGGCCCACCGCGCGTCACGCCAGCAGGCGCGGCAGATAGATCGCGATCGGCGGGAAGAACACGACCAGCAGAAGCCGCGTGATGTCGGCGATGAAGAACGGGATGATGCCGCGGAAGATCGCGCTCAACGGAACGTCCGGCAGCATGGATTTGAGGACGAAAACGTTGAGCCCGATGGGCGGCGTGATCAGGCTGATCTCGACCACCATGACGACCACGATGCCGAACCATACCAGATCGAACCCGAGGCCCTCGACCACGGGGACGAAGATCGGCACCGTCAGGAAGATCATCGCGAGGCCCTCGATCACCGTCCCCAGGATCACGTAGAACCCCAGGATGATCAGGATGATGACGATGGGCGCGTACTCCAGCGTCTCGATCCACGCCAACACGCCGGCCGACAGCCCGGCCAGGATGACGAAGCTGTTGAGCACCAGGGCGCCGATGATGATGGTGAAGATCATCGCCGTGGTGTGGGCCGCCTCGAGCAGCGCATCGAGGAAGATCGGCCACGTCATGCGGCGCCGTCCCAGAGCGAAGACCAGCGCGCCGATGGCGCCGATGCCGCCGGCCTCGTTGGGGGTGAAGAGGCCGAACGAGATACCGCCGAGGATCAGCAGGAACAGGGCGAGGACCGCCCACACCCGGTAGAGCGAGCGCCACCGGTGGGCCCAGCCCGCGCGCTCGCCCGGCGGGCAGTGCTGGGGTCGGATGCGGGCGATCACGACGATCACCAGCATATAGACCGCGACCGTGAGCGCCCCCGGCACGATGCCGGCGATGAACAGGTCGGCGATGCTCTCCTCGGTCAGGATGCCGTAGACGATCAGCGCCGCGCTGGGAGGTATCAGGAACCCCATGGTGCCGCCGGCGGCGACGGTGCCGGCGGCGAGGCCGTCGTCGTAGTTGAAGCGGCGCATCGAGGGCACCGCGACCTTGGCCATGGTCGCCGCGGTCGCTGCCGACGAGCCCGAGATCGCCGAGAAACCGCCGCACGCCGCCACCGTCGCCATGGCGAGCCCGCCCTTGAAATGGCCGAACCATGCATTGGCGCAGTCGTAGAGGTCGTCCGACAGCGCCGCCCGATAGACGAACGCGCCCATCAGCAGGAACATCGGCAGGACCGCGAAGTTGGTGTTGAGCACGACCTCGATGATCTGCTGGCTGACGGTCTCGAGCGCCGGTTCCCAGCCGCGCAGGATCCCGACGCCCACGAAGCCGACCAGCAGCATGGTCAGCCCGAGCGGAAAGCCGAGGAACGCGATGACGAACAGGATCGCGAAACCGATCAGCGCCGTCAGCATTCGTCGCTTTCCGGCGGCGTGTCGGACAGATACTCCCGCCTATGCGCCATCGCCTCGTCCTGGGGGGCCGGCGGCCCGGCGTCGTCGTGCCGTCGGCGCACGGTCTTGGCCAGCACGGCAATGGCGGTGCCGGCGCTAAGCGCCGCGAGCAGTACCAGAAGCGGCGCGCGCGAGATGCCGAAATACTCGGTGACGAAGTCGTTTGCCCACTCATCGGCCGCCGCCGCCCACAGACGCTCGGCCATGAACCCCGCCATGGCGGCGATGCCGAGCATGACGGCCACGTCGCGGATGCGCCGGAACCGGCCGCGGATGAAATGGTCGAACAGATCGACGGTGATGTGACGGTCGCCCAGCGTAACGAAGGGAAACGCGCCGAAGGCGACGACGCCGAGCAACAGCCCGACGGTCTCGAAGGTGCCGGGTATCGGTGCGTTGAACGCGTCGCGTCCGACGACGTCGACGAAGGTCAGCGCGGCCATGGCGAACAGCAGCGCCGCGACGACCAGGTCGAGGCCGCGCGCGAAACGGCCGGCGGGCCGGGCGCCGTTGTCGGCGCCCGGCTCGGCGTTGTCGGACATGGGCCGCGGCTACTTGAGCTGCGAGCTGTAGTAGTCGAGCGCGGCGTTGCCGTCGATGCCGCGCGATGCGGCCGCCTTGAGCCAGTCGGTCGTCACGTAGGCGAGCTTTGCCTTCATGGCGGCGACGAACTCGGGCGGCGCGGCGTGGAACTCGATGCCCTTGGACTTGCCGATCTTGCGCGCCTTGGCGTCGAGCTTGTCGACCATGCCGCCGGCGTTGACGGCGATACGCTCGGACGAGACGCTCCAGATCGCGTCACGGTCCCTCTTCGACAATCGCTTCCACTTCTTCTCCGAGAACAGGAACGAGAAAGTGTTGGCGTTGATGCCGCCCGGCACGCGGGTGATGTGCTTGACGTAGGGCATCAGCTTGAACGCCAGCAGCGGGTAGTACGACGTCACCGCGCCGTTGACGATGCCCTTGGACACCACGTTGAACATTTTTACGCCCGGCACCGAGACGACGACGGCGCCCAGATTGGTGAACATCTTGTTGGGGATGCCGGCGATGACCCACATCTTCTCGCTCTTGAGATCGGCGAGCGACAGGATCGGCTTCTTGGTGTGATGGATCGCCGCGCCCGACAGCGTCCACTGGCCGAGCACCATCATGCCCTTGTACTCGTTGGCCTTGGCGAGGAACTTCTGGTGCGTCCGCCACAGCGCGACGCTCCGTGTCTCGGCCTTCTCGGCGGTGAACGGAAGCTGCGCGATCGACGGCAGCTTGAGCCGGTTGCGCTCGAAGATATTGGCCAGCATGGCGGCATCGGCGATGCCCTTGGACACCATGTTCCACTGCTTGGGCGGTGGCGCCAGCGAGCCCGCGGTGAATTCGACCTTGACCCGGCCCTCGGTCGCCTTGGCGACGTCCTTTGACCACGGCACGAACATGCCGACGTTGAACGGATGCTTGGGCGGAACGAAGCGGTTGAACAGGATCTTGGTCTCGGCGCTCGCCGGCATGGCGACGAGCAGCGTCGCGGCGGCAAGCGTGGCCGCGATCGCGGCTCTGGCTGTCTTGGACATCATCAGTGAACCTCCTTGTCGTTATCGTTGTCGGACGGCCCGGCCGAGTTTATCACCGGCAGCATGGGCCGTCGATTTCCACCATCGGACGGCCGATCCGAAATCGGACCGAACAGCGGCGCGGCGTCGATCGCCTAGGCCGCGATTTATCGATGGTTGGAGAAATATACATATAATTTCGAGAAAATATAGCTGTTAGCGAAAAAATGGACTTTCTGGCCTCCCGCTCCTAAAGATTTCGTGATACGAGAATCGAGACCGCGTGCGGCACGACGAGAAGGCGAGGCGAGACGACATGGCCAAGGTCCGAAATATCCTTTTCATCATGAGCGACCAGCTGCGCTGGGACTATCTGTCGTGCACCGGACATCCGCGCCTGGAAACGCCGAATATCGATGGGCTAGCCGCGCGCGGTATGCGCTTCGGGCGGGCGTATGTCCAGGCCGCCGTGTGCGGGCCGTCCAGGATGTCGTTCTATACCGGCCGCACCGCGTTCAGCCACGGCGCGACGTGGAACTTCGTGCCGCTGCCGGTCGGCGAATGGACGCTCGGCGACTACCTCCGGCCGGCCGGCATGCGCGTCGCGCTGATCGGCAAGACCCACATGATGCCGGATCTCGACGGCATGGACCGCCTCGGGCTGTCGCTCGACAGCGAGCGCGGGCTGTTGATCGGCGAATGCGGCTTCGAGCCTTACGAGCGCGACGACGGCGAGCATCCCGACCCCAAGGTCAGGCCCGGGCTGGCCTATAACGAATACCTCAAGTCCAAGGGCTATGACGACGACAACCCGTGGAACACCTTCGCCAACGCCGCCGAGGGCGCCGCCGGCGAGGTGTTGTCGGGCTGGCTGATCCGCAATGCGCGCCAGCCCGCCCGCATCGCCGAGGAGCACTCCGAGACGCCCTACATGACCAACCGGGCGATCGAGTTCATCGACGAGCAAGGCGACAAGCCGTGGTGCCTGCACCTGTCCTACATCAAGCCGCACTGGCCCTATATCGCGCCGGCGCCGTACCACGCCATGTACGGCGACAATGATCGCCTGGCGCTGGTCCGCGACGAACGCGAGCGGGACGATCCGCACCCGGTCTACCGGGCGTTCATGAACCACACCTCGGGCCAGGCGTTCGCCCGCGAGGACGTCTGCGCCAACGTGGTGCCGACCTATATGGGGCTGGTCAAGCAGATCGACGATCATCTCGGCCGGCTGTTCGCCCACCTCGAGGCCTCGGGGCGGATGGACGACACCATGATCGTCTTCACCTCCGATCACGGCGATTATCTCGGCGATCACTGGCTCGGCGAGAAGGAGCTGTTCCACGAGCCCTCGATCCGCGTGCCGCTGATCGTCTACGACCCGGACGCGGCGGCCGATGCGACAAGGGGCACCGTCGATAACGGCTTCGTCGAGGCGATCGACCTGGTGCCGAGCTTCCTCGAGGCGGCGGGTGTGCCGATCGCCGATCACATGATCGAGGGCAAATCGTTCCTCGACCGCGTGCGCGGCGCCGGCAAGCCGGCGCGTGATCACGTCTACTGCGAGCTCGACTACGCCTATTATCGCGCCCGGCTCGAGCTCGGCGTCGACCCGCACGAGGCGCGTTCGTTCATGATCCGCACCGAGCGCTGGAAATACGTCGACCACCTGGGGTTCCGCCCCCAGCTGTTCGACCTCGAGAACGACCCGGACGAGCTCACCGACCTCGGCGCCGATCGCGGCCACGAGGCGGTGCGGCGCGAGCTGAAGGACCGATTGTTCGAGCGCATGGCGCTGCGCAAGGCGCGCGTCGCGCACCCGACGGCGGCCGTCGAGCAGCGCACCGACGGCTCGCGCAACGTCGGCGTCATCATCGGCGAGTGGTAGTCAAGGCGGCCCGTGTTCTCGCGGTCCTTGTCAACGAAATCAGTAGCTCTCGTTGACCAGCACCTCGCCGCCCAGGCGTTCGGGAGTCGCGGCAAAAAGCGCCCCCAGGCGACCGAGTAGCTCCTGTGCCTTGGATCCGGCCGCTTCCTGCTGGGCCTGGCTGTCATATATCGCGAGCACCAGACCCGCGTCGTTTCCCTTGTCCACGACGATGAACTGGCTAATGCCGTCGAGCTGCGCCAAATCCGGCTTCATCCCTTCCGTAATCTCCATCGCTTCGTCCATCTTGCCTGGCTGGAACTGAACCTCGATGATGCTGGTGTACATGTCTGGCTCCCTGGTTTGTATTTGGTTCCGGTGCGTGGTAGGGGAGAAATACTATGTGCGGTTGGTGGGTGAGTCCATCGAAGTCGAATGTCGGAAACCGTCACTTGGGGAGAATCGGAAAGTTGGACCATCCATTCTTAACGTGTGACACCAATCCCGAATTCATGAGAGGTTTGGCAACATGCGACTGATCGATCTGAGCGGCGAGATATTTCACAAATGTCCGACGCTGCCCAACCATCCCCCGGCGGTCATTGCCGACTGGAATACGCACGACACGTTCCGCGAGGCGGACGGGGTGAAGTTCTCCATCGCATCCAAATTCATGTCCTTTGGTGAGCATACGGGGAGTCATGTCGACGCGCCCGTGCACTTCGATGCCGACCCGAACGCGCTTTCGGTCGATCAGATGCCGCTGGAGGATTTCTACACCGAGGCCGTCTGCCTCGATCTTTCGCACAAGGCGCCGAAGAGCGACATCACCGTCGATGATCTGGCGACGGCGGAAGCGAACGCGGGCATAGAAATCAAGCCGCGGGATATGGTGCTGCTATATATGGCTCACCATGACCGCACGTTCGGCACACCGGCCTTTCTCACCGATTTCCCCGGTCTGGTTAAGGAATCCGCCGAATGGCTGGGCCGAAAGGACATCGTCATGTTCGGCGTCGAGGCGCCAAGCCCGGGGCGGCCCGGCAAGAACAATTTCGAGGTCCACCTGGTTTGTCGCGATATGGGATTCACCCATATGGAAGGACTCGCCAATCTCGACAAGGTGGTCGGCAAAGGCCGGTTCCGCTTCATCGGTTTCCCACTGAAAATCAGGGGCGGTACCGGAAGCCCCATACGTCCGGTCGCCGTCCTCGAAGAGTGAAGAGCTAGACGTTTCGCGTCGCCTACGCGGCGCTCATCTCCACCGAATTCAGTAATTATTGGACTCCGGCCCCATCCAGCGCGAAGGGTCGGGCGCGATCGCGGCGGCGGCTCGCGGAGCCCAACGGATATCGCCACTGATCTACATCAATGACGGAGTCGCCGGCAGCAATCGAAATCGTCTCATTCGGTATTTTTCAATGGGAAATTTCGACTTGCTGAAGCGACCTATCGTTCCACGAGACGCAAGAAATCCGGTTTCGGCGGACCCCCCATGAAGGACAACACCGTCCACGTCGACCGATCCCGGACCCCGGCCAAGCTCACGTTCTCGCCCGTCTTCAACATGGCCGTGCCGATGATCGACCGGCATCTGGAGGAGGGGCGGGCGGACAAGGTGTTCATCCGCACCATGGAAGAGGAGGTCACTTACGGCGAGCTGGCCGAAAACGTGAACCGCTGCGGCAACGCGCTCCTCGGACTTGGCATCGCCAAGGGCGAGCGCGTACTGATGGTGATCAAGGACTGCCCGGCGTTCTTTTACGTCTATTGGGGCGCGATCAAGGCGGGCATCGTGCCGGTGGCGCTGAACACGCTGCTGCGTAGCGCCGACTACCGCTACATGATCGAGGATTCGGGTTGCGCCGCGCTGGTCATGTCGCCCGAATACGCCGCCGAGGTCGAGCCGGCGCTGGACGAGGCCCAGCACAAGCCCGACGTGGTGGTGAGGACCGAGGGCGAGAGTGGGCTGGGGGCGCTGATGGCCGCCGCCTCGCCCGATCTCGATCCGGCGCCGGCCGCGCCCACCGACGACTGCTTCTGGCTGTACTCGTCGGGCTCGACCGGTCAGCCGAAAGGCGTCGTCCACCGTCAGCGCGATTTGATCCTGACCTGCGTCTACTACGCCGACGGGATCCTAGGGGTCACCGAGGACGACGTGTTCTTCTCGGCACCCAAGCTGTTCTTCGCCTATGGGCTGGGCAACGCGATGTCGAACCCCTTGTGGTGCGGCGGCACCACCGTTCTGAGCGACCGGGTGCCGTCGCCGGAGATGACCTTCGAGATGATCGAGCGCTTCCGTCCGACGCTTTATTTCGGCGTGCCCACGCTTTATGCGGCGCAGCTCCGCGCGCTCGAAACCGGGGACGCGGACCTGACGTCGATACGGCTCTGCGTGTCGGCCGGAGAGCCCCTGCCGCCGGACATCTTCCGCCGCTGGACCGAGCGCACCGGTCTGTTGGTCCTCGACGGCATCGGCTCGACCGAATGCATGCACATCTTCGTCTCCAACCGGGCCGACGATTGCCGGCCGGGCAGCAGCGGGCGGCTGGTGCCGGGCTACGAGGCCCGCATCGTCGACGAGACCGACGCCGAGGTCGCCGACGGCGAGGTTGGCCGGCTGCTGATCAAGGGCGAATCGGTGGCGCCCTATTACTGGAACCTGCCCGACAAGACGGCGGCGACCATGAGGGGCGAGTGGATCGAGACCGGCGACACCTATATCCGCGACGCCGACGGCTGGTACACCTATTGCGGGCGCGACGACGACATGCTCAAGGTGGGCGGCATCTGGTGCTCGCCGGCCGAGATCGAGGCCAAGCTGATCGAGCACCCCAAGGTGCTCGAGACGGCGGTGGTGGGACGGGCCGACGACAACGACCTGATCAAGCCCGAGGCCTTCGTCATCCTCAACGACGCCGGTGATGCCGGCGACGACCTGGCGGGCGAGCTACTGGAGCACTGCAAGTCGGGTCTCGCGCGCTACAAATACCCGCGCTGGTTCAATTTCGTCGACAAGCTGCCCAAGACCGCTACCGGTAAGATTCAGCGTTTCCGCCTTCGCCGAGGGTGACCGCGCGTTGGGCGGCGCGGGAAGAAGGTGCTGGTCGCCGCTAACGCCCGGCCTAACCCGCCTCGTCCCACGGCCAGACGGCGAAGCCGAGGCCGACCTTGGCGTGGTGCGAGACCAGGTATTCGACCACGCGCCCCGGGCGTGCGCACGCGGCGGCGACCGAGATCCAGGCGCGAATCTCGCCGGTGCCGCCGCGTAGCGTGTCGGAATCGAATGTGAACAGGCCGCACAGCTCCTCGGTGTGGCCGCTCTCGATGCGCTCCAGCACCCAGCGGTCCAGCGGCTCGTCGACCCAGCCGGCGCGCGGCCCGCCGGGATCGTGGCTCAGCCCGCCCGAGGCGTAGATCGCGACCCGGCCAGGCCAGTCGTCGAGGATCTCTCTCAGCGCGATGCCGAGGTCGAAGCAGCGCCGCGCCGACGGCATCGGCGGGAAATACTCGTTGATGAACAGCGGCACGATCGGGATGTCGTTGCCTGGGATCAGCCGGGGATGGGGATACATCACCATGTGCGACATGCCGATATCGGGCCGGCCGAGCGGCTGCATCATCTCGAGGCTCGCCGGATCGAAGCCGTGCTTGATCATCCCCTTGAGGATGTGCTTGGCGAGGTCGGAGGCGACCGGGATGTGGATGCGCGACTGCTCGGGCGGCTCGTTCATGTAGAACGGCGTGGTCGAGCCCCACACCTCGTCGCCGGTGAAGACCGCGAATTGCGGCATGTTCGAGACGTTGAACATGTCGCCCTGGTCATCGCCGATGAAGACGACGGCGTCGGGCTCGAAGCGCTCGATCTCGCCCCGCAGTACCCCGAACGCCTTGTTGGAGCGGTCGATCTGCGCGCGGATCACCTCGGGCGTCTCGAGCTTGGCGGTGTGCGGCTGCGAATCCTTCATGTAATCGGGGATGGCGTCGTAGACCGTCGGCCACGCTTCCGCCGGGCAGAACAGCGCCGGTGCATGCGACGATGCGAGTCCGAGACCGAGCATGGCGCTACTCCGCTGCCTGGCGCGACTGGGCGCCCGATTGGGCGCGCGGCGGGCCGGGCGCGCGCGCCTCGTTCCCCACCATGTCGCGCCATGCCGTGATCGAGACGTCGGGCCGGAACGCCGGCGCCGGGTGCGAGCCCTTCATGTGCGAAACCACCCTGAGGTCCTGGTTGTTGAAGTTGTAGTGGTGGACCCACAGGATATAGGCCCAGTAGCGCAGCCGCCAGGTCAGCCGGCGGATGCCCGATCCCCAGGTGACGGCGAGCACGAGATAGCGGTAGCGGTCGGGCTCCAGCGGCACGTACCATTCGTAATGGGTCCAGTTGGCGCGGCCCGGCTGGCGCACCCGCAGGATGCACGGCAGGCGGATCGACACCGCGTGCTCGTTCGAGCCCTGCGCGGTCCTGGCGCGGCGGCGCTGGAAGATGTTGAACCGGGGCCACCTGCCGAGGCGGGGATAGTCGTCGTCGTCGTGGACCTCGTGCTGGTAGCGGGTGAGCCACACCCGGTCCTCGCTGCGGATGATCTCGGTGACGTTCCAGCCCGACATTCGTTTGAAGAACACCCACCACGAGGTGCGGTGCAGCATCTTGCCGTGGGACTCGTCGAAACCGTTCTCGCAGGCATGGCGCCAGTCGCCGTCGGCGAAGCGCAGCAGCGGAATGACGCGGGCGTCCTTCGCCAGCAGCTCGTCCGGGATGTCGTCCTCGACCGGCACCGGCTCGCCGTCGCCCATCCACAGCCAAATCAGCCCGCAGCGCTCCTCCACCGGGAAGGTGCGCACGCAGGCCTTGCCGAGGATCGGCGATGCGGGCCCGTCGGTCAGCGCCGCCGTCAGGTCGCCGGTCGCGAGGTCGAACGTCCAGCCGTGATAGGCGCAGCTCACCGTGCCCGGGAACTCCTTCCGGCCCATCGACAGCTTCACGTGACGGTGCGGGCAGCGGTCCTCGAGGGCGAAGATCCGACCGCCATCGCGAATCAGGACCACGTCGCGGCCCAACAGGCGCACCGAGCGGAATCGGCGGCCGATTTGACGGCTCGGAATCACCGGATACCAATACTCGGGCAGCCCTTCGGCAGCCGCTTCGTAGGCGTCCCAGGGCTCCTGGGCGCGACCATCCTCGGCCGTGGTCGTCACAACCCCACCTCCTCACGCGAGCGTGTGCACGTGTCCACGATGGAATAGATCAGGCACCGTGTAAAGCGCCGCATGGCCGCAATCTCGACCATCCCCATGGAGTGCTTCGGCCGATCCTCCGACGCCGTCATCACCGCCGGCAGGCCCATCCGCGCCGTCGGAATGCCGTGACGGCGCAGCATCACCGCCTCGGTTTGGCCCGAAGTGTCGAGGAACGGCGCGTGAGCGTCGCCCTCGGTGTCTTCCCAGCCCCGGATACACGACTGGATGATCCAGTTCTCGGGATCGGTGCCGAACCCCGGGATCGCGACGATCATCTCGCAGTCAGTCTCGAGCCCCGGATTTGCGGCCTGAATTTCGGCCAGCGCATGCTCGACCTCGTCGCGGGCTTCCTCAGGCGTCGACCTGGGGCTGATCCTGAGGTCGAGATAGATGTCGCACGCCGCCGGCACCATGGACGGCTTGTAGGGCCAGCCGCCCTGGATCGCGCCAACGGCGCCCTGTGGCGCGACGAGGCCCGAGGTGTGGCGTTTGGCGTAGTCGTCGCACCACGCCTCGAGCGCGGTGATCACCGGCGCCGCCGCGACGATCGGGTTCTTGTAGGCGAGGAAGTGCTTGCGCCCGACATAGGTCTGGACGCCGCGCACCCGGATGCGGAACCAGGTCAGCCCGACCTCCTCCCAGGCGACGGCGTAGCCCGGCTTGGCGACGATGGCGAAGTCGGGCGCGAGGCCGCTCGCCAACATGAACTCGCAGCCGCGGCCGTGGCCCGTCTTCGGGCGCGTCTCGCCGGGCCTCGGGTTGGCCGGCGCGCCGCCGGCGCCGAAGGCGAGCGTCACCGAACCGACCAGCCGGACGCCCACCTGCATGACGGCGTGAACCGCCTGCAGCGCGGACACGATATGCGCCTTCGGATTATCGGCCGAGAGCCCGACGACACCGTCCTCGCTGACGATGGCGCGGGCCTTCATATGGTCGGGCAGCGTGTCGCCGACCCACGGAACATCGTCTTCGGCGCGGCCCGTGAACGGGCTGTCGAGCGGCGCGAAGATCATCAGCGACGGCCCATCGCCGCCGCGCCAGTGCCCGATCGCGTTGGCCGACCGGTCGTCGATCTCCTGAGTATCCGCGTCGAGGCCGAGACCGGCCATGTTCTCGGCAAGAAACTCGGCGATGGCACGCTCCTCACCCCACGGGCTCGGGATCTCGACCAGCCGAACCAGCAGGTCCCGCATCCAGCCGTCGTCGATCCGCGACCGCGCGTCGTCGATCCAGTCGCGCTGGTCGTCGGACGGCTTGTAGGCGATGGTCTCGACTTGTGTCGGCGCGCTCATGGCGGCGGAGTTTCGCGCATTGGCCGTGGTCGAACAAGAATCGCGAACCGAACGAGACGTGATGCGAATTTTCGGGTCAGCGTCTTGTCCGCGCGGTACAGTACGAGCGATGAGCGAGATTGCGTTCGATGAGGAATTCGACGTCGTGGTCGCGGGCTACGGGTTCGCCGGCGCGGTGGCGGCGATCGAGGCGGCCAAGGAAGGCGCGCGGGTGCTGATCCTGGAGAAGGCGCCCGATCCGGGCGGTATCTCGATCTGCAGCCAGGGTGCGGTGTGTTGCACGCGCAGGCCGGACGAAGCCTTCGCCTATCTGAAGTCGACCAATGGCGGGCGAATCCCGGACGACGTGATCCAAGCCATGGCCACGGGCATGGCCGAGGCCAAAGGGTATCTTCGTGACCTCGCCGATGACGCCGGCGCCGAGATCACGACTCGGCCGCGCGGCGGCAACTACCCGTTCCCCCATCGCGAGACGTTCTACTACAGCCACGTGGAAGACATCCCCAATTTCGATACGCGCGCGTTCTACCCCCATGTCAGGGGCCGCGTCGGCGGGCCCTACGTGTTCCGCCTGTTGGAGATGCGCCTCGCCGAGCTTGACGTCACGATACGGTGCGCGAGCCCGGCCAAACGGCTTGTTTATACAGGCGAGCGCGAGGTGCGTGGGATCGTCGCCGAGACACGAGAAGGAGTCCGGCGCTTCGGCGCGCGCAACGGCGTCGTCCTTGCCACCGGCGGGTTCGAGGCCGATGAGCGGATGAAGCGGGAGTACTGGGAGGTCATGCCGGTCTTGAGCGCCGCCAACCGCCACAACACCGGCGACGGCATTCGGATGGCGCAGGAGGTCGGCGCCGATCTGTGGCACATGTGGCATTTCCACGGCTCCTACGGGTTCCGCCACCCGGACCCCGAGTTTCCGTACGGTATACGCGTCAAGCGGTTCCCCGATTGGGTGCCGGGCGGTGCGGCCGATCCGCTGGTCGGCGCCGATATGGTCGACGTGCCGGTCGCCTGGATCTTGATCAACCGCGAGGGCGCGCGCTTCATGAACGAGCAGCCGCCCTATCTTCAGGACACCGGCGCGCGGCCATTCACCGACATGGACACCGTCACCCAGCAATTCCGCAACGTGCCGTGCTGGATGATCCTCGATGATGCGGGACGCCGGCTCTATCCGCTCGGTAATCCCGCCTACAACGACCGCGACGTGACCATGGATTGGAGCGAGGACAACCTCCGCGAGGTCGAAATGGGGATCTTGAAACGCGCGGACACGATTTCGGAACTGGCGGCGGCGATCGGCGTGCGGGCCGAGGTGCTCGGCGCCACGATCGCGCGCTGGAACGCCATGGTCGAGGCGGGCTGCGACGACGATCTCGGCCGACCGGCGGGCTCCATGGTGCCGATCGCCACGCCGCCGTTCTACGCCGGCGAGATCTGGCCCGTGGTCTCAAACACCCAAGGCGGGCCGGTCCACGACGCCGGCCAGCGCGTCATCGACGTCCACGGCGCGCCGATCCCGCGCCTCTACGCGGCTGGCGAGATGGGAAGCGGCTTCGGCCATCTCTACCTCGCCGGCGGCAACATCGCCGAATGCTTCATCTCGGGCTGGACCGCCGGCCGCGCGGCCGCCGGCCTTGCGCCGTGGTGACGGCGAAGCTGGATCGCATCGCGCCGCTGAACTGCCGTGAACAATAACGAGGGAGGCGCCCATGTCGGATGAAGATTTCGACGCGGCGCGGTTCGTGGAACTCGCGGCCGCGCTGAACCGGATCGAATTGAGTTCCGACCAGCGCCGAGGCGTGATCACGAATTTCGAAAACTTCCGCACGCTTCATGAACGGGTTAGAAGCGCCGAGGCGCCTAATCCGCAAGACCCGCTCGGCTTGTTCCGACCATGACGATCTCCGTTGCGGACGCGTTGGAGCGCATCGAAGCGGACGACGCACGCCTCAACTGTTTCACCGCGGTCTATCGCGACGAAGCGCTGGCGGCGGCGCGTACAGTCTCGGACGGCGCGCTTGCCGGCGTGCCGTTTGCCGCGAAGGATCTCTACGACGTCGCCGGGCGGACCACGCGGGCGGGCTCGAGGATCTACGCCGACAACCCGCCGGCCGAGCGCGACGCGACGGCGGTGGCGCGGCTCAGGGAGGCGGGCGCAGTGCTGGTCGGGGCCACCAACATGGTCGAATTCGCCGTCGCCTTCACCACCGAGAACCCGCATAACGGCCCGACCCGCAACCCGCGTGATCCGGCGCGCACGGCCGGCGGATCGTCGGGCGGCAGCGCCGCCGCCGTCGCCGCCGGCATGGTGCCGCTCGCGCTCGGCTCCGACACCAACGGCTCGGTCCGGGTGCCGGCGGCGCTGTGCGGCGTCTACGGCCTCAAGCCGACCTATGGGCGATTGTCGCGCGCCGGCGTAGCCCCGCTCGCCTGGAGCTTCGATCATGTCGGCGTGTTCGCGCGCTCGGTGCGCGAGACGGCGCGCGCCTATGACGCGATGCAGGGCCCGGACCCGCGCGACCCGGCGTGCGGCGACCGCGCCCCCGAGCCCACCGAGCCCGTGCTCGACGACGGCATCGCCGGGCTGCGGATCGCCATCGCCGACGGCTACTTCGCGACCGGCGGGCAGGAAGAAGTGTTCGCCGCGGTCGGGCGCGCCGCCGAGGCGCTCGGCGCCTCGAAGCGCGTCGACATACCGGACGCCGACCGCGCGCTCGCCGCATCGCTCCTGATCACCTCGGCCGAGGGCGCGAGCCTCCACCTCGGCGAAATCCGGGCGCTCGCCGACGAGCTCGATCCGCACACGCGCGATCGCTGGATCGCGGCGACCATGATTCCGGCCGTCTGGATCCACGACGCCCAGCGGTTCCGGCGGCGGTTCCGCGACATTACGGCCGCGCTGTTCGACGACGTCGACGTTCTGATCACTCCGACCACGGCGTTTCCCGCGCCCGAGCTCGGCCAGGCCCGGATCACCATCGATGGCCGCGAGGTGCCGGTGCGCGGCACCCTCGGGCGGTTCACCGCGCCGTTCTCGTTCATCGGTCTGCCGGCGATCTCGGTGCCGATGGCGGTGGATGCGGGCGCGCTGCCGCTCGGTGTCCAGATCGTCGCCCGGCCGCACGACGAGGCGGCGGTGCTGCGCGTCGCCGCAGCGCTCGAAAAGACCGGCGTCGCGGCGGCATGAGCGACGGATTGTTCGGCGGGATTCTCCGGCTGCTGCGCGGTAACGCACCGGGCGGCGATCGCGACCGGTTCGAGGATCTGTCGCCCGACCTGCCCGACCCCGACGCAAGGCGCGTCGCCGCCGGTCTCCAGGCCTGTCTCCTCGGCCGCGGCGGCAGAATGGCCACGCAAGGTCGGACCGTCGCCCTCGGACGGGCCTATGTCGCGCTTGGGCAGGAGGGCCGCCGGCGGTTCCTCGACATCGTCGCGCGCGACTTCGCCGCCGACGGCGCATCGACCCTGGCCGCGGTCGCCGACCTCGACGAGTTCGGCGATTGGCGCGGGGCGTCCGGTCGCTACCGCATGGCGGCCGAGGCTATGGAGCCGCCGCGCCGCCGGCTGTTGCGGATGTTCCAGGAGATTTCCGGCGGCGACGAGCTGCTCGAGCTGATGCGCTCCGATCTGTCCGAAACGGTATCCGAGGACGTTGCGCTTGCCGAGCTCGCCGACGACCTCGACCAGCTCCTCAGTGTTCGTCGATGAGTCCGTAAGGGCCGTAGGCAACGTAGGTCATGAACCCGTAGCGGTGGGTGTAGTCGAACTTGATCCCGGCGGTGCCCCTTGCGTCGGCGCTCGCCATCTCGGCCGTGCGGTATTCCCAGCCGTCGGGCAGAACGATCTGGGCCCGGTACGGCGCGCCGGTCACAGGGTTCAGGATCCGGGTGAGGTCGACCTCGGCGAAGTCGGGCACCGCGGCCCGACCCGTCCCTGCTTCGATGTCACACGTGAACTCGATGTCGGCGAATATCGGATCGAGCTCGGTCTCGACGGTCGAGCCGTAGATGTTGAACGGCGTCGTCGGCTCTTGCTCCTCGCCGTCGAGGATCTTGAACAGCGCGTCGCGCTGCGCGTCCGTGGCGCGCGCGTCGATCACGCCCTGGACGATCCCGTGGCCCTCGTGCACTGGGCCGGGCCAGTGATAAGTGCCGGCAAAGCGCAGCCCGTCCAGCCGGACGTCACCGAAATAACCTTCCTCGATCTCCATCGCCTCGAAGCCCTCGCACACGTCACGGGTCGGTGGCGCGAGGAACTCGCACGGGCAACCGTAGTCGCAGACGCAGGTGACCATCTTGGGTCCACGGATCATCCAGTCGACATAGGCCATGGCGAAGGCCCCTCTCTCTCGGCGGCCGCCATCCTATCGGCGGCGCGTTCGTTGTACACCCCCTCGTTTCCGCCTAGGTTGGCGCGTCTGAATGATATGGGGAGGCGGTCATGGAGGTCGGATTCGTCGGGCTTGGCAATATGGGCGGGCCGATGGCGCGGAACCTGTTGCAGGCCGGCCACGCGGTCACGGCATACAACCGCTCGCCGGCGCGCGCCGAGGTGCTCGCCGCCGAGGGCGCCGCGGTCGCGGCCACCGTCGCCGAGGCGTGCGCGCCCGGCATCCTCATCACCATGGTGTCGGACGACGCGGCCGTCGAGGCGATCGTCTATGGCGACGGCGGCGCGCTGGCCGCGCTGGCCGACGGCGCGATCCACGTCTCCATGAGCACCATCGGCCGCGACCTGTCGGAGCGCCTCGCCGCCGACCATGCGGCCGCCGGCCAGATTTACGTCGCGGCGCCGGTGTTCGGCCGGGTCGATTTCGCCGAGGCCGGAAGGCTGCTGATCGGCGCCGCCGGGCCGGCCGACGCGATCGCCCGTTGCCAGCCGTTGTTCGACGCCATGGGCCGGCGGACGCTGAGCTTCGGCGAGACCGCGTCGGCCGCCAACGTGGTCAAGCTGTCGGCCAACGTGCTGGTCGCGTTCGCCATCGAGGGCATGGCCGAGACCTTCACGCTGCTGCGCAAGTCGGGCGGCGACGCGGCGGCGTTCGGCGAGCTGATCAACGAGGTGTTTCCGGCGCCGCAATACCTCGCCTATGGCGGCATGATCGCCAACGAGACCTACGATCCGCCCGGCTTCCGCCTCGAGCTCGGCCTCAAGGACGTGCGCCTCGCGCTCGCCGCCGCCGAGGCGGTCGGCGTCGCCATGCCGGTGACGGGGATGTTGCGCGAGCTGCACCTCGCCGCCGTCGCCCGTGGCTACGGCGGCCTCGACTGGGCCGCTCTTGCCAAGCTCGCCGCGGACATGGCCGGCGAGTCGTAAGGCGCAAAGGCAAGGGGCTTTGGAAACCATTCAATGGGGTCCAGGGGCCATCGGCCCCTGGCGGGGTTGGAAGGGGCGGAGCCCCTCCGATCGAGATGCGATTCAGTAGAGCTGCTTTTGCATGATGACGGCGTAGTCGATGTCGAATTTGTCGGCAAAGGCCTTGTCTTCACCCTCGCGGTAAGCGGCGAAGTCGCCGTGGGTCGGCGCTTCCTCGGGGCGGCCCTCGGCGACGCTTTTCCACAGATTGGCGCGCACGAACGCCTTGGGGCAATGGTTGAAGGCCTCCTCGACCGTCACCACCATCACTGCGCGGGGCGGCTTGCCACGCACCTCGAACCGCGCCAGAAGCGCCGGATCGATGCTGATCGAAGCGCTGCCGTTGATCCGGTAGGTCTCATTCGCGCCCGGCACCATGAAGATGAGCCCGATCTTGGGGTTGGCGATGATATTCTTCATGCCATCGATGCGGTTGTTGCCGGGCCGGTCGGGGATCAGCAGCGTGCGGTCGTCGAGGACCTGAACGAAACCCGGCGCATCGCCCTTGGGCGAGCAGTCGATGCCGGCCTCGCTCGCCGTCGCCAGGATCATGAATGGCGAAGCGGCGATGAACGCGCGCCCGGGCGCGGTGACATGATCGGTTTGCTTGCCCAGCGCGGCCGGCACGACGTCGCCGTAGACCTGGTCGAGCTGGTCCAGCGAGTCGACGGTGAAACTGTCGGCGGTCTCGATCGTATCCATGGTTCGCGCCTTCGTCGGTTGATTTCTCTCACTATACAGCGGCGCGCCGGCGGCTGGCCAATTTTCCGCCTCGGTCTCGGAAGGAGACTTTCCGCTTGTCGGACGAACGGATCCGAAGGATGACGGAACGACAGCGGATCGTGCTGCCGGACACCTTCCTTCGAAATCACGACGCCAATACGTTGAATTCTTGAATCTGGACGCTAGGCCAAGGACCCGTTGCCCATGGCGAGGAACTTCTCGCGGCGTTGGGCGCGGATCGCCTCGCCGTCCATGCCGGCGAAGCGGTCGAGCGCGACCTCGATGTGGTCGCCGACGGCGGCGATCGCCGTCGCCGCGTCGCGGTGGGCGGCGCCCAGGGGCTCCTCGATGATCTCGTCGATGATGGCGAGCGAGCGCAAATCTGACGCGGTCAGCTTGAGCGCCTCGGCCGCGTCCTTGGCGTGGTCGCCGTCGCGCCACAGGATCGAGGCGCAGCCCTCGGGCGAGATCACCGAATAGATCGCGTGCTCCATCATCAGCACCGTGTTGGCCGCCGCCAGCGCGATCGCGCCGCCCGAGCCGCCCTCGCCGATGACGACGCTGATCAACGGCACCCGGAGGTCGAGGCAGGTCTCGACCGAGCGCGCGATGGCCTCGGCCTGGCCGCGCTCCTCGGCGCCGATGCCGGGATAGGCGCCCGGCGTGTCGACCAGCGTGACCACCGGAAGCCCGAAATGCTCGGCCAGCTTCATCAAGCGCTGCGCCTTGCGGTATCCCTCGGGCCGGGCCATGCCGAAATTGTGCCTGAGGCGGTCCTCGGTCTCGGCGCCCTTCTCCTGGCCGAGGACGACCACCGAGACGCCCCGGAAACGGCCGAGCCCGCCGAGAATGGCGGCGTCGTCGGCGAACGCGCGGTCGCCGGCGAGCGGCGTGAACGCCTCGATCAGGTGCTCGATGTAGTCGATGCAGTGGGGCCGGCTCGGGTGACGCGCGACCTGGACCTTTTGCCACGCGGTGAGCTTGGCGTAAGTCTGGCGCAGCTGCCGGTCGAAGCGGCCTTGCAGGCGCTCGACCTCGTCGGCGATCTTGAGGTCGCCCGAGTCGGACAGGTGGCGAAGCTCCTCGATCTTACCCTCGAGCTCGGCGATGGGACGCTCGAAGTCGAGGAAGCTCCGGATACGCTCCTCCGCCATGCCGCGCCTCAGTCCTTTTCGGCCAGCGGATGACGCTCGGCGACCAGCTTCCTGAGCCGGGCGTCGGCGACGTGGGTATAGATCTGCGTGGTCGAAATGTCGGCGTGTCCCAGCATCTGCTGAACGCTTCTCAAGTCCGCGCCATGGTCGACCAGGTGGGTCGCGAAGGCGTGGCGCAATACATGGGGCGAGACACGCCCGCGGTCAATCCCGGCGTCGGCCACGAGGCGGCCGAGCAGGCGGGCGAAATGGGACCGGCTCAGGTGTCCTTCGCGGCCGCGCCCGGGAAACAGGTAGCGCGACGCGGCACCCTTTCCCGACCGCGCGAATTCGCCGCGATGGGGCAGGTAGCGCTCGATCGCGCGCTGTGCCGGTGTGCCGAGCGGCACCATGCGCTCCTTCCCGCCCTTGCCGCGGACCACGACGACGCGGCGGTCGCGCGACAGCGCCGACATCGGCAGCGCGACCAGCTCGCTCACCCGGAGCCCGGTGGCATAGAGGATCTCGACCAGCGCGGCCAGCCGGCAAGCGTCGGCACCGTCACCGGCGCGCGCTGCGGCCAGAATTCGGCCGACCTCGTCCTCGCTCAGGGTTCTCGGCAGCGGGCGCGCGAGGCGGGGTGCGTCGAGCGCGGCGCACGTATCGTCGCGCCGCGTACCCTCGGCCACGAGAAACGCGAAATAGCCGCGCAGCGTCGACAGCTTCCGCGCCGTCGTCGATGGCGCGAGCCCCGCCCGGCCCATCATGCGGAGATAGTCGCGCACCAGATCCGACGACGCGGTTCGGATCGGCGCACCGCGTTCGGCGGCGTATTCGCGAAACTGATCGAGATCGCGCGCGTAGGCCGCGATGGTGTTGCGGCTCGCCCCGCGCTCGGCGGTCATCATTTCGAGGAAGGCCTCGGCTTCCGGGCCGGTCTCCCGGCCGGGCGGTCGTGATCGCTCGGATGCCACAGGCGGCGTCATTCAGCTCCCCATCCCGGACACCGCCTCGAGCGCGAGCCCGCGCGCCTCCCGTTCCAATCCGATGCTCCTGAGCGCTTCGATGGTGCGGGTCACGATCAGCGGATCGGCGCCCCCGGCGCCGTTCTCGCCGAGTGCCAGCAGCGCAAGCAGAACGGTCAGGCCGAGCTGGCGCTGCTCGGCGGCGCGACCCAGCGCGTGCCACAGCGCGGCGTCGGGGATCGTCGCGGTCGTCGTCGTGGTCTCGCCCAACAGGCCGGTCCACGCGCCCGGCTCGACCGGCTCGCCGAGCGCCTGAAGCACGCTGTAGACCATCAGCGCGCGCGGCCGGGCACCGTCGCCGTCCGCTTGTTTGGTCACCGACCACCACGCGGCCAGTCCGTCGGGCCGCCACGGAATTCGGTCCTCGCCGTCGGCGATCTGGGCCAGCGGCCACAGCAGGTCGGCGGCGGTGCGCGCCTCGGCGCCGGCATGGGATTCACGCTCGGCCAGGGCGTACCAAGCCATCGCCTCCGCGGTCCGCCCGGCGGCGAACAGCGCCCGGGCGGCGTCGGTGGCGAACCAGATGAGCTCGGCCGCCGGCTCGATCGCGGCGACCACCGGCACCGTGGCGCCGAGCATGATGGCGTGACCGCCCTTTTCGCGGCTCATGTCCCAGGCGCGGCGCAGGATCTCGGCCCGCGCCGTCCCCTGGTCGGCGCCCGAAGCGGCGCGCAGCAGAAGCGCCCGCGCCCGCGGGCCCCACGCCGATTCGGCCGCGGTCAGGGGATTGGTGAGATGCTCGGGGCCGAATTTGACGGCGCCGTAGAGCTCGTTCATCTCACTCGCCGATACGGCGCCGATGGCGAAGGCGCGCTCCGCCGCGTCGAGCCGGAGGTCGAGATCGGCGTTGGGGCTCAGCGCGACCGCGCGCAACACGTCGGGCCGGCCGGTGGCAACGACGTCGTCGGGCAGGCGTCGGTTGGCGGCGCGCATCATGGCGAGATTGAGCGCCCCAGGATCGGGCAGGCTCTCGACCACGGCATGCTCGTTGCCGGTCAACGCGTCGACCAGGGTGTAGAACGCCGGTCCGATTTCGCTGTCGCGCTCGCGCAGGATATCGGCGACCATCGACGACCGCGCGTGATCGCCCGCCAGCGCGAGGCAGAACGCGTTGGCCTGCTGCCAGTAGCCGCCGCGATACTGGCGCACGAAGCCGCGCACCTTGCCGCAGGCGCCCGGGTTGTCGTTCTGATAGAACAGGCTGTCGATCTCGACCCGGGCGTGGTCCTCGCCGGCGGTCTCGGCCGGGGCGAGGCGCAGCAGCTTGACCGCCGACTCGACGTCGGCCAGCGCCAGCAGCCGTTCGATGCGCAGTGTCAGCAGGCTGCGGCCTCCAGGCTTGCGCCCGGCCGCGTCCCGGGGCGCCGTCGCGCGCGACAGCAGCAGCTTGAGGGTGAGCTCGCGGGAGAACCGCGACGGAGTCGCGGCGGCGAGCCGCGGCAGCAGCCGCTCGACCAGCGCCTTGTCGGTTCCCTTCCACAGATCGACCCCGAAGCCGCCCTGCGACGGATCGAGGAGCCCGACCGAATCGGGATCGACGGTGGCCAGCGTATCGACCTCGATCTCGCCGGTGCGCCCGAAACCGGGCCGCGCTTGCGTCTCGGGCAGGGTATCGGTTGTAGGCAATGTCTCGGGCGCGGGAGCGTCCGAGGGTGTTGCCGGAGCTGGTTTCGAGGCGGGTCGCTCGATCCGCTCTAGCCGCGTTGGCGGGGCGAGCCGAACTGGCGGGCCAAGCTGGCCGGTCCGTACGCTATTCCCGGCCGGAAGCTGGGCCCGGGCGCGATCGCCGGCCGACGACGCAACGACGATAGAGAGCGATATCGCCGCGACGAGACCCCATCGCTCAGCGAGTGAAACGATCATCGGGGATGACCTTTTCCACCTCCGCCGATGGCGGCGGTATCTCCCACGTCGCGAGGAACGCGGCTCCGGCCCCGAGGAGCGCCAGGACCGCCACGGCAATGAACGTCGTCAGCTTTCGCATCTAGGCCCTTGTTCGTAAGGAAGATCGAGGAGACTCATTCTCACCCAACGTCCGGCAACGGCGGGTTAAATGTTGGCGACAACGCGGGAATTACAAACTATATTACGAGGCTAATGTCAAACTGTGGCGAATTTGCGGCAGTTTATCCATTGCGGCCGCCCGTTTCAACACGCGCGCGCGTCACGGGCCGGCCGGGTTCGACCAGGTCATGGCAGCGCAAAGATCGTTTGAAGTCCCGCGAAGCGTCGTATTGGTGGGCCTGATGGGCGCCGGCAAGACGTGCATCGGCCGCGAGCTCGCCGAGCGGCTCGATATCCCGTTCGTCGACGCCGACACCGAGATCGAGGCGGCGGCGGGATGCGCCATCGAGGACATCTTCCGGCTCTACGGCGAGGACGAGTTCCGCAACGGCGAGCGCCGCGTGATGGCGCGGCTGCTCGACGGCCCGGTGCAGGTGCTGGCGACCGGCGGCGGCGCGTTCATGGATGCCGAGACGCGCCGCAGGATCCGCGAGCGGGCGATCTCGATCTGGCTGCGCGCCGATCTCGACCTGCTGATCAGCCGGGTGGGGCGACGCACCAACCGGCCGCTGCTCAAGGGCAAGAACGCGCGCGAGACCCTGCGCCAGCTCATCGACCAACGCTATCCGGTCTATGCCGAAGCCGACATCACGGTCGATTCGGGCCGCGAAGCACCCGATTCGACGGTCGCGCGCGTGCTGCACGATCTGGAGGACTTCGTCGGCGCCGGCAACTCGGAATCGGCGGCATGACAGCACCGGCACGCGTCGGAGTGGCTCTCGGCGAGCGCTCCTATGACATCCTCGTCGGCGCCGGTCTGCTGGCCGATGCCGCCCGCCACGTGGCGCCGTTGATCGCGCGGCCACCGGTGGTCGTGGTCACCGATCGCACCGTCGCCGCGCTCCATCTCGATGCGCTCACACGATCGCTCGACGGCGCCGGCGTCGGTCATGAGGAAATCATCCTCGATGCCGGCGAGCAGACCAAGGATTTTGCCACCCTCGAACGCCTGATCGAGGGCATCCTGGACATCCACCCGGAACGTCGATCGGCCGTCATCGCGCTCGGCGGCGGCGTCATCGGCGACATCACGGGGGTCGCGGCGAGCCTGGTTCTCAGGGGGATCGATTTTATCCAGATCCCCACCACATTATTGGCTCAGGTCGACAGCTCGGTCGGCGGCAAGACGGCGATCAACACGCGACATGGAAAGAACCTGGTCGGAACCTTCTATCAGCCTCGCCTGGTGCTGGCCGATACCGGCGTGCTCGATACCCTCGACGGGCGCGAGCTCAAGGCGGGCTACGCCGAGGTGGTCAAGTACGGCCTGCTCGGCGATCCGGCGTTCTTCGCCTGGCTCGAGGACAACGGCCAGGCGGTGCTCGACGGCGATGCCGAGGCGCGGCGCCACGCGGTGGTCACGTGCTGCGCCGCCAAAGCCGAGATCGTCGCCGATGACGAGCGCGAGACCGGTCGCCGGGCGCTGCTCAACCTCGGCCACACGTTCGGCCACGCGCTCGAGGCGGAGTGCGGCTATGGCGCCGACCTGCTGCATGGCGAGGCGGTCGCGATCGGCATCGTGCTGGCGTTCGATCTGTCGGCGGCGCTCGGGTTGTGCGCGCATGACGACGCGCGCCGGGTGCGGCACCACTTCACCGATGTCGGGCTTCCGACCGGGCTCGACGCGCTCGGCCCGCGCAGCTGGGACGCGGCGGCGCTGGTCGATCACATGCGGCACGACAAGAAGGTGCAGGGCGGGCGGATCAACTTCGTCCTGGTGCGCGGCATCTGCGAGGCGTTCCTTGCCGCCGACATCGGCGCTTCCGACGTGCTGCGCCACCTCGAAGGTGCGATAGCGGCCTGATGGACCCCTCCGAACCTGTTCCGGCTGGACGGCGCTGAGCGATGGAGGTCGCCACCATCGCGACGCTTGGCGGGATCTTCGTGCTCCTGGTGCTGTCAGGCTTTTTCTCGGGCTCGGAGACGGCGCTGACCGCGCTCTCGCGCCCGCGCATGCATCAGCTAGAGCGCAAGGGCGAGCGCCGCGCCGGCATCGTCAACCGGCTGCGTGACCGGCGCGACCGCATGATCGGCGCGATCCTGCTGGGCAACAACCTGGTCAACATCCTGGCCTCGGCGCTGGCGACGAGCCTGTTGATCGCCGCCTTCGGCGAGGCCGGCGTGATCTACGCCACCGCGGCGATGACGGTGCTGGTGCTGGTGTTCGGCGAGATCCTGCCAAAGACCTACGCTTTTCGCAACGCCGACCGCGTCGCCCTTCGGCTGGCTCCGGTGCTGCGCGTCGTCGTCGCGACGCTGGCGCCGGTCAGCGATTTCATCCAGCTGCTGATACGCGGCACGTTGCGTCTGTTCGGCATCGACCTGCGCGACAGCGAGAACTGGACCGAGACGATCGAGGAGCTGAGGGGCGCGATCGAGCTCCATCGCGGCGGCGGCGCGACCGCGCAAACCGAGCGCGCCATGCTGCGCAGCATCCTCGATCTCGCCGACGTCGACGTCGAGATGGTCATGCGCCACCGCACCGACGTGGCAACCATCGATGCCGACCTGCCGACCGGCGAGATCATCAGCCAGGCGCTCGACAGCCCGTATACGCGGATCCCGCTGTGGCGCGGCGAGCCCGACGACATCGTCGGCGTGCTTCACGCAAAGGTGCTGCTGCGCGCGATCCACGACCATCGCGACGAGCTCGACAGCCTCCAGCTCTCCGACATCATCGCCGAGCCATGGTTCATCCCTGAATCGACGACGCTGCTCGACCAGCTACAAGAGTTCCGCCGCCGACGCGAGCATTTCGCGCTCGTGGTCGACGAATACGGCGCCCTGATGGGCATCGTGACGCTGGAAGACATCCTGGAAGAGATCGTCGGCGACATCTCCGACGAGCACGACGTGGTGCTGGTCGGCGTGCGCCCGGAGCGTAGCGGCTCGTACGTGGTCGACGGCAGCGTCACCGTGCGCGACCTCAACCGGCGCTTCGAGTGGCGCCTGCCCGATCAGGAAGCCGCGACCATCGCGGGTCTCGTGATCCACGAGGCCAGGCTGATTCCCGAGGAAGGGCAGATCTTCATGTTCCACGGCTTCCGGTTCGAGATCGTGCGCCGCGAGCGCAACCAGATCACCTCGATCCGGGTCACGCCGGGGGCCGCGCAGGGAACGGAGCCCGCGGTCGAGGAGGGCAACGCGGAGACCTGATCGACCGGCGGTCGAAATGCCTTCGGGATAGCCGGACGAATACGGGCGATTGCGGAGGACAATAGCGTGCGCGCCATACGGATTGCCGAAACCGGCGGCCCGGAGGTTCTCAAGCCGGTCGAGATCGCCATGCCGGAGCCAGGCGCGGGCGAGGTGCTGGTGCGCGCGCACGCCATCGGCGTCGGCAAGCCGGATGTGCTGTTCCGTACCGGTGTCTATCGCTGGATGCCGCCCTTGCCGGCGATACCGGGCGCCGAGATGACCGGCCGGATCGAGGCCGTCGGCGCCGGCGCGGAAGGCTTCGCGGTGGGCCAGAAGGTGCTGGTCTATCACCTCACCGGCGGATGCTATGCCGAGTACATCGCGGCGCCTATGGATTCGGTGACGCCGCTGCCCGACGACATCGACCTCGACGACGCGGCGAGCATTCCCAACTACCAGGTGGCCTGGGCGCTGCTTTATGAGGCGGCGCGCGGGATCGATGTGCGGTGCGTTTATATCAACGGCGCCGGCGGCGGCATCGGCAGCGCCGTCATCCAGATCTGCCGCGATGCCGGGATCGAAGTGATCGCCGGGGCGAGCTCGGAAGCCAAGTGCGCCTTCGCGCGCGGCCAGGGCGCGGCCCACGCGGTCGATTACGGACAGGGCCCGGTGATCGATCGGGTGCTCGAGCTGACCGACGGGCGCGGCGTCGACCTGGTACTCGATCACATCGTCGGGCCCCGGTTCACTGACAATCTTCGCATGCTGGCGCCGATGGGGCTGATCGTCTCGTTCAACGCGCTGGGCGGATTTCCGGAACAGGACCTGTTCCGCGAAATGCGGGCCGAGCTACCGCGGGCGCCGGCCGTGCGCTGCTTCACGATGCATGCCTACGATCACGATCCGGAAGGCCGCCGGCGGATCCTGACGAACACGTTGAGGCTGTTCACCTCGGGCGCCGTCCGGCCGCCGGTGTTCGAGCGCCTGCCACTCGCCGAGGCGCGGCGCGGCCATGAGCTGCTCGATGCTCGCGCGGTTCTCGGTAAGCTCCTGCTCAAGCCGTGATACCAACTTGCGCTGGTATTAGCTGGCGTATGTTCTGGGCGCGAGAACAGTGAGGGAGTCATTCACATGGATCCAGTTTCCTCGACCGACCAGACCGCGACGACCGCGCGCTGGCCGTTAGCCGAACCCGACATCGCGGCTTGGACCGACCACTACTTCGCCCGCACCAAGCATGCGGTCGAGCGGTTCGGCGACGCCCGCGTGACCTATGCCGTTTTCATTCGACGCCCGTCGGTCTCCGCGCCCAGGCTCGTGCTCGACTGGCTCGCGAGCGTGGCCGAGAGCCGCGATACGCAATTCGAGATCGATCTGCGCTACCCCGAGGGCAAGTGGGTCGGCGCCGGCGAGCCGATATTCTATGTCACCGGATCGTTGGTCCATCTGGTCGATCTCGAGACCATGCTGCTGCAGAAGATCGGCCCCGCGTGCGTCGCCGCCCATAACGCCTATACCATGTGCGCCGACCTGCCGAAGGCCGCGTTCCTGGCGATGGACGCGCGCCACTGCGCCGGGACCGAGATGGCCGAGATGATGGCCTATGCCGCATCCGTCGGCTCGGCGCGGGCGCGGCGCAAGGCGAAGGCGATCGGTTTCGTCGCCAACGCGACCGATGCGACGGCGCATTACTTCGGCCAAGAGGGCGGGCGCGGCACGATGCCGCACGCTTTCGTCGGCTACGCGGGATCGACACTGCGCGCCGCCGAGTTGTTCGACGAGGCGTTTCCGGGCCAACCCATGACGGTGCTGGTCGACTATTTCGGCCGCGAGATCTCCGATACGCTCGAGGTTTGCCGCCGGTTTCCCGAGCGTGCCGCAGGGGGATCGCTGTCGGTGCGCCTGGATACGCCAGGGAGCCGCTTCGTCGAAGGGCTCGATCCGGGTCAAACCTACGCAGTGCTGGAACGCCACGTGCCCCAGGCAGTGCGCGGCTACCGCTCGGATGCCGAGCTCGGCTATCTGGTCGGGCCGGGCGTCTCGGCGGCGGCGATCTGGCATGCCCGCGACGCGCTCGACGGGGCGGGGTTTCCGGGCGTCACGATCGTCGCATCGTCCGGCTTCGGTCCCGCCAAATGCAAGCTGATGGCCGAGGCGGAGGCCCCGATCGACGTCGTCGGCACCGGCAGCTATCTGCCCGGCCTGTGGAACGAAACCTACGCCACGGCGGACATCATCGAGTACGATGGTGAGAAGCGCGTCAAGATCGGGCGCGAATTTCTGTTCCGGGATTGAGGAGGGACCGCCCATGTTCATCGACATCTACACGCACATCTTTCCGGGCGGCTACTTCGCCAGGATGGCGGAGGCGGCGCCCCGGCTGGAGAACATCGGCAAACGCATGCAGTCGGTGACGATGATCCACGATCTCGACGCGCGGTTCCGGCTGATGGACGAATTCGGCGACTACGGCCAGGTGATTACGCTGCCCAACCCGCCGCTGGAGGACATCACCGAACCCGCCGTCGGCGCCGGTCTCGCGCGCGTCGCCAACGACGCCATGGCCGAGCTGGTCCAAAAGCATCCCGATCGCTTTCCCGCCTTCGTCGCCACGCTCGCCATGCACGACATGGATGCGGCCATGGACGAACTGCACCGCGCGATCCGCGACCTCGGCGCGCGCGGCGTCCAGATTTTCACCAACATTGCCGGCGAGCCGCTCGATCTGCCGAAGTTCCAGCCCTTGTTCGACGCCATGGCCGAGTACGACCTGCCGATCTGGATGCACCCGGCGCGCGCCGCCGACATGTCCGACTACAAGTCGGAGCAGCGCTCGCGCTACGAGATGTGGTGGTGCTTCGGCTGGCCCTACGAGACCTCGGTGGCGATGGCGCGGCTGGTGTTCTCCGGCCTGTTCGACCGCCACCCCGACATCAAGATCGTGACCCACCACATGGGCGGCATGATTCCGTTCTTCGACGGCCGCATCGGGCCCGGCATGGACGTGCTCGGCCAGCGCACCACGGACGAGGACCACTCGGAGGTGCTGTCGTCGCTCAAGCGGCCCCATCTCGAGTATTTCAAGCTGTTCTATGCCGACACCGCCATGTTCGGCACCCATATCGGCATCGAGTGCGGGCTCGAGTTCTTCGGCATCGACCACGCGGTGTTCTCGACCGACTGCCCGTTCGCGCCGGTCAAGGAGACGTTCGAATCGATCGACCGGCTCGGGCTCGAAGAGGCCGACAAGAAGAAGCTGCTAGGCGGCAACGCGGCCCGGCTGATGAAGCTCGACGTGGGGTAGACGCGAACCGCGCCTTTCGGTCAGAGCCGGATGACGGAATCGGGATCGCTGCCGAGCCGGGCGACGCAATAGGCCTTGGCGTCGATCTCGGCGTCCTCGGCGTTATCGAGCACACCGCCCATGTGTATGCGTACTCCGTCGCGCCACACCGACCACGGATAATCAACCGAGCCGTCGAGATTCTTCCACTGTTCAATAATCACTTCGAGCATGGCACGAGTATAGCGCCGCCGTTCGGCCGCGAAAATCCCCTCGCACCTACCGGTAACGGTTGATCAGCGTCGCCAGGTCGTCCTCCGGATCGCCGGCGCCACCTCAGCCCTCGCGCGGCCAGTCGAGGGCGCCGGGGTGGGTGACGGCGCCGAGATGGGTCGGACCGACGGCGGCGGCGTATTTGTAGAGCGCGCCGGCCCGTCCCGCCGCGTTGTCACGTGGCCGCCACGCGGCCCGGCGGCGTGCGAGCTCGGCGTCGGAAACGTCGAGGGTGATTGTCCGCGCGGCGCCGTCGATGCGGATCCTGTCGCCGTTCTCGACCAGCGCGATCGGCCCGCCGGAAGCCGCCTCGGGACTGGCGTAGCCGACGCAGATGCCGCGCGTCGCGCCGGAGAACCTTCCGTCGGTCACCAGCGCCACCCTCTCGCCCATGCCCTGGCCGTAGATCAGCGCCGTCACGCCCAGCATCTCGCGCATGCCGGGACCGCCCTTGGGTCCCTCGCCCCGGATCACGATGACGGCGCCTTCGGGATAGCTTCGCGCCCTGACCGCTTCCATGCACGATTCCTCGTCCTCGAACACCAGCGCCGGGCCTTCGTGGCTCACGGTCTGGAGCCCCGCGACCTTCAACAGCGCGCCGTCGGGGCACAGATTGCCCTTGAGCACCGCGAGCCCGCCGTCGAGCGCCAGCGCCTCCGAAGCCGCCCGAACGACGGCGCCATCGGGCTTCGGTGCCTCGGCCAGGGCGTCGGCCATGGTCTCACCGGTTATGGTCAGGCAGTCGCCGTGCAGGCGATCGGCATCCAGCAACGCCTTCAGGATCACCGGCGTGCCGCCGATATCGTGGACGTGCTTGGCGAGATAACGGCCGCCGGGACACAGATCCGCGATCAGCGGGGTGCGGTCGAACACGGCGGCGATGTCGTCGAATCCGAACGGGATCCCGGCCTCGTTGGCGATGGCCGGCAGATGCAGCGCGGCGTTGGTCGAGCCGCCGGTCGCGGCGACCACGGCGGCGGCGTTCTCGAGCGCCGCGCGGGTGACGAGGTCGCGCGGCAGCGGCCCACCGTCGGCGAGGATTTTCATCACCATTGCGCCCGCCTGTCGCGCAAGTGTCAGTCGGTGTTCATCGACGCCCGGCACCATGGCCGATCCGAGCGGCGACAGACCCAGCGCCTCGCCCGCCATGGCCATGGTGTTGGCGGTGAACTGGCCGCCGCAGGCGCCTATGCCGGGCAGGCAGGCGCGCTCGAGGCTGTCGAGCTCGCCCGGCTCCATCTCGCCCGTCATCACCGCCCCGACCCCCTCGTAGGCGTCGAGCACGGTGACGGCGCGGCCGCGCCACTGCCCGGGCAGCGCGCTGCCGCCGTAGAGGAACACCGAGGGAACGTTGAGGCGGACCATCGCCATCATCATCGCCGGCAAATTCTTGTCGCAGCCGCCGAAGGCGACGAGCCCGTCATAGGCGTGGCCGCGGACGACGAGCTCGACCGAATCGGCGATCACCTCGCGGCTGACCAGCGAGAACTTCATGCCCTGGTGGTTCATCGACAGCCCATCGGAAACCGAGATCGTCGCGAACTCGCGCGGCGTGCCGCCGGCCTCGGTCACGCCGTCCTTGGCGGCCTCGGCCTGGGGCCCAAGGGTCATGGTGCACGGCGTCCCCTCGCCGGCGGTCGAGATCACCGCGATGAAGGGCCTGGCGATCGCCTCGTCGTCGAGCCCCATGCCGCGCAGGAACGCGCGGTGCGGCGTCCGGTCGAGGCCGTCGATCGCGATGCGCGAACGCAGCCGACGGGGCGCGTCCTCGGTCATCCCATGGTCCCCGGCAGCCACAGCGCGAGCCCCGGTACGGCGACTAGGATGGCGATCAGCACGATCTCTGCGGCAACGAACGGCAACACGCCGACATAGATGTCGCCGAGCGGCACCTCGGGCGCCATCCCCTTGATGATGAACACGTTCATGCCGATCGGCGGCGAGATCAGGCCGAGCTCGACCACCATGACGACGATGACGCCGAACCACACCGGGTCGAACCCGAGATTCTGGACCACCGGGAAGAAGATCGGGATGGTCAGCAGGATCATGGCCAGCGAATCGAGCGCGCAGCCGAGCACCAGATAGACCAGCAGGATGATGACGAGGATGCCGTGCGGGCCGAGCGGCAGGGTCTCGATCCACTCGCCGAGCGCGTCGGGCACCGCGCTCAGCACCAGGAAGTTGTTGAACATGATGGCGCCGATCAGGATGGTGAAGATCATCGCCGACGTCTTCACCGTATCCATCAGGCAGCCGAGGAAGATGCGCGGCGTCATCCGTCGCGCCAACGCGGCGAGGCCCAAGGCGCCCATGGCGCCGATGCCGGCGGCCTCGGTCGGGCTGAACACGCCGAGATAGATGCCGCCGATCACCAGGAGAAACAGCAGCACCGTGCCCCAGACGTCCTTGAACGCCTTGAGCTTGTCGAGCCCGGACGTGATCTCGCCGCGAGGCCCGAGCTCGGGGTTGACCCGGGTGACGATGGACACCGTGATCATGAAGAACGCGACCGTGAGCACGCCCGGAACCATGCCGGCGAGGAACAGCTCCGAGATACTGGTCTCAGTGAGGATGCCGTAGAGCACCAGGATGACGCTCGGCGGGATCAATATCCCGATGGTGCCGCCGGCGGCGACCGAGCCGGTGGCGAGCCGGACGTCGTAGCCGTAGCGCCGCATCTCGGGCAGCGCGACCTGGCTCATGGTTGCGGCGGTCGCCAGGCTCGAGCCGCAGATCGCCGCGAATGCGCCGCAGCCGCCGATGGTCGCCAGCGCCAGCCCGCCGCGGCGGTGGCCAAGCCACGTATAGCAGGCGCGATAGAGCCCCTCCGACAGGCCCGAGCTGGTGGCGAAGTAGCCCATCAGCACGAACAGCGGAACCACCGACAGGTCGTAGGTGATCGGCGTCTCGAATGCCGTCTGGCCCAACAGCGCGAGCGCCGCGTCGAGGTCGATCAGCAGCAGGCTGCCGAGAAAGCCCGCGCCCGCCATGGCGAAGCCGATCGGCATGCCGATGGCCAACAGGGCGAACAGCAGCCCCATGATCACGATCGCGGCGACGGTGGGCTCCATGACGCGTTTCCGATCAGGGCTTCACGGGTGCATCGACACCGCGCGCCAGGTCCCGCATCGCCTGGCCGAGCTGAAGCACCAGCGACGTCACCATGAGCAGACTGGCAGCGGCCATGACGTAGGCGGCCGGCCATACGGGCCACTCCCAGATCTGTGTAAGGTCGTTCTTCTCGACCGTGGCCCCGGCCTTGAGCCACAGGTGCCAGCACATCGCCGAGACCAGGGCGATGCTGGCCGCCAGGGTGAGGACGTCGAGGACGGCCCGGACGCGGGGCGGCAGGCGGTCGATGACGATGTCGACGCGGATGTGGCCGCGCGCATGGGTCGTCAGCCCGACGCCGAGATAGACCATCATCCCCATCAGAAGCTCGGTCACCTCGACGGTGCCGACGATCGGGGAGCCGAAGACGTAGCGACCGATCACGTCGCAGAACGTCAGCACCATGATGATCGCGAGGCCGCCCGCGCCGGCGCGGGCGAGCCACGTGGCGGCTCGCCCGTTCCGCGCGCCCAGCCCGCCCGAGGCGGGTAGGTTCATGCCCGGGCTGATCGCCCGATCAGTTGGTCGTCCCCTTCATCATCGACGTCAGCTCGGCCAACAGCTTCTTGCCGTCGTGGCCCTTGGTGTTGGCGCGCTTGATCCAGGTCTCGCGGATGATGTCGAGCTTGGCGCTCCAGCGCTTGAGCTCGTCCGGCGCGATGGTGCCGATGGTATGATCGCCGGCATCGATCGCCAGCTTCTTCGCCGCCGCGTCGGCGTCGTCCCAGCCCTGGCCGATCAGCTTGGCGCCGGCCACGCCACCGGCCTTCATCAAGGCCTTCTTATGGGCGCCGGACAGCTTTTTCCACGCCTTGGGCGCCATGGTGAGCCAGAACGACGTGGTGTAGAGCCCGCCCGGGATCTCGAGATGGTGGTTGACCAGCTTGACCAGCCGGAAGCCGCGCACCGCCTCCCACGGGAAGAACGCCGCCGAGGTGGTGCCGCGCTGCAGGCTCTCATGCGCCTTGGTCGCCGACATGGCGACGGCGACGGCGCCCAGGCTCTTGGCGATCGGCACGCCGCCGCCGCCGACCCGGATCTTGACGCCCTTGAGGTCCTCCAGCGTCTGGATTGCCTTCTTGCTGTGCAGCAGGCCGGGGCCGTGGACGAAGGCGGTGATCAGCCTAGTGTCGTTGAACTCGGCCTTGTGGAGCCCGTTCTTGGTGTACCAGGTATAGAGCGCAGGGCTGCCGGTCGCCGAGTTGGGGGTGGCGAACGGCACTTCGGCACCCCGGATCATCGGCATGCGGCCCGGCGTGTAGCCGGCGACGCCCCAGGTCAGGTCGCGCACCCCGTTCTTGGCCAGGTCATACTGTCCCGGCGGCTTGCCGAGGCGCGACTTGTCGAGCTTGACCGTCAGCGTACCGCCGGAAGCAGCGCTGACCGAGGCAATCCACTTGGCGTAGGTATTGGTCAAATGATGAACCGGAGGCACCCAGTGCGCCATCTTGAGCGTCACGTTCTGCGCCTGGGAAGCGGCCGCGAGGGCCAGCGAGGCGACAACGACGGTGCCGATACCGGTGGTGACGATACGCAAGCGAACCATGGAAGTCCTCCCGATTTTCGTTCGGCCGCGAACCTTCGAACGCGGCCAGGCGGGATCATTCTAAGGCCAGCGTTCGAGCGCCGCCAACACAAACCTCGATCACGCGTCGTCTTGTGGTGTCCGCAGCCCCATGCGCTCGAGCCGGGGCAGCACCTCGTCGCGGAAGTAGGGTAGCTCATTCAGATAGTTGGGCAGGCCGAGGGCGAGCGCCGAGATGCCGGCCTCGGACAGCACGCGCATCTTATCCGCCACCTGATCCGGGTCTCCGACGATCGGCAGGGCGCTGTTGCCGCCGGCAGCGCGAAGCCGGAACAGGCGGCGGCGCTCCTCGGGCACGCCTGGCCGGTCGAGGCCGCGCTCGACCACCATGGTCTCGACCGCTTCCGTGTCGGCGTGCTCGACGGCGTAATAGTGGTGGTAGTCCTCGGCCTCGCGCGCCGTCGGGCGGCACACCACGTAGGCGTTGGTGAACACGCCGACTTCGCGACCCTGCGCCGCCGCGTCACGCCTGAGCGCCGCCGTCTGTTCGGGGATGATATCGAGGTCCCAGGCCACGTTGAACAGCATGTCGGTGTTTCTGAGCGCGAAGGCGCGCCCGGCCTCGGACGCGCCGGCGCAGACCAGCATCGGACGGCGCCGGTCGTGCGGCTTGGGCTCGAGTACGCACTGGCGCAGCGTGAAGAACTCGCCGTCATAGTCGAACGGCTCGTCCTCGGACCACACTCTCGTTACGATGTCGATCCACTCCTGACCGAGGTCGTAGCGCCGGTCGTGCTGGCCGAGCTCGACGCCCAGCATGTCGAACTCCTTCTGGTACCAGCCGCAGATGATGTTGAGGCCGAACCGGCCGGCGCCGATGTGGTGGCAGGTCACCATCTGCTTGGCCGCGAACACCGGGTTGATCAGCGTCACATGGACGGTGCCGAACGCCATGATGCGCCTCGTCGCGGCGAGGATGCCGGCGGCCCAGGTCAGGGTCTCGAAGTTGGAGCCGTTGTGGTTGGTGGTCCCGCCATAGCCGATCCAGCGGCCGAGCGGCAGCATGAAGTCGAGCCCCGCCTCGTCGGCCATGTGGGCGAGCGCGAGGTTGTTGTCCCACGTCGCCTCCCAGCGTTCGGGAAACGTCGAGGTGGCGAGCCCGCCCGAACAGTTGGCGCCGAACAGGCCGAGGCTGAGCTTGTTGCGATCGAGATAAGCCATGGTGTCCGCCAGTCTAGCCCAATTTCCCCGCCACGCATCCCGGTTGACCGGATGGACGCACCGGCCTAGGAGTTCGGGAACGAATCGCGGCGGGGAACGAATAAATGGCCGATCCCGAGTTCATGCGCCACGCCATCCGGCTGGCCGAGGAGATGATGCGCGCCAACCAGGGTGGGCCGTTCGGCGCGGTGATCGTCAAGGACGGACGGGTGATCGCCGAGGGCTTCAACAAAGTCACCTCCGACAACGACCCGACGGCACATGCCGAGGTGGTCGCCATCCGGGAGGCCTGCGCGGCAATCGACTCGTTCAGCCTCGAGGGCGCGGAGATCTACACCAGCTGTGAGCCGTGCCCGATGTGCCTCTCCGCCATCTATTGGGCCCGGCTCGACCGCGTGTGGTACGGCAACACGCGCCAGGACGCGGCGCAAATCGGTTTCGACGACGACCACATCTACCGCGAGATCCCGCTCGCCATCGAGGAGCGTGCGATCCCCATGGCGCGCCTCCTGCCCGACGAGGCGGCCGAGGCGTTCCGCGAGTGGGACGCGAAGCCCGACAAGGTGATGTACTGATCGGCTCTATGGTCGACCGTTGATTACCCCGCCGTCAGCGCCTTGCCGCCGTGGCGGAACGGCGCGGCGGGGTAGGTGCCCAGGATCCGGAGCTCGGCGGTGAAGAAGCCGAGCTCCTCGAGCGCAAGGCGGACGTTGCGGTCCTTGGGATCGCCCTCGATGTCGGCATAGAACTGGGTCGCGGTGAAGTCGCCGCCGACCATGTAGCTCTCGAGCTTGGTCATGTTGACGCCGTTGGTGGCGAAGCCGCCCATGGCCTTGTATAGCGCCGCCGGCACGTTGCGCACCCGGAAGATGAACGTGGTCACCGGCGGGTGCGCGCCCGGCTTCGGCCGTGTCGCGCGCCGCGACATCACCAGGAACCGCGTCGTGTTGTGCTCGGCGTCCTCGATATTGGCGCGGAGCGATTTGAGGCCATGAATCTCGCCCGCCAGCGCCGAAGCGATCGCCGCCTGGCTCGGATCGCCCGATGCCGCGATCTCGGCCGCCGCGCCCGCGGTATCGGCATGGATCACCGCTTCGAGCCCGAGCTTGCGGATCAGCTTGCCGCACTGACCGAGGGCATGGACGTGGCTGTGGACCGTGCGCACCGTCTTCAGCGTCGCCCCCGGCGGCGCCAGCAGATGATGGTTCACCCGTAGGAAATGCTCGGCGACGATGCGTAGCTCCGAATCCGGCATCAGCCGATGGATATCCGCGACCCGTCCGGCGACGGAGTTCTCGATCGGGATCATCGCGAGGCGGGCCGTGCCGTCGCGCACCGCGGCGAAGGTATCCTCGAACGCCGCCGTCGGAAGCGTCGTCATCCTGGGATAGGCCAAGCGGCTGGCGAGCTCGGAATAGGCGCCGGGCAGTCCCTGGAAGGCAATCGTGTTGGAGGCTTTTGAGGCCATGTAATTCGAATCGGGGAAAACCGGATCGGGCGGCATTCGCCCGCGTCTATTGCATCACCGCCGGACCCTTGAGGTCGCCGGGCCCGCTCTCGGGCAGGATGCCGAGCCGGCGGGCGACTTCCTGATAGGCCTCCTCGACCGATCCCATGTCGCGCCGGAAGCGGTCCTTGTCCATCTTCTCGTTGGTCTTGGCGTCCCACAGACGGCAATTGTCGGGGCTGATCTCGTCGGCCAGCACGATGCGCATCTCTTCATTGTTCCACAGCCGGCCGTATTCGAGCTTGAAGTCGACCAGCTTGATGCCGATGGAGATGAACAGCCCGGCCAGGAAGTCGTTGACCCGGAGCGACATGTGCATGATCTCGTCGAGCTCTTGCGGCGTCGCCCAGCCGAACGCGGTGATGTGCTCCTCGGCGACCATGGGATCGTCGAGCTCGTCGGACTTGTAGTAGTACTCGACGATCGAGCGCGGCAGCTGGGTGCCCTCGGCCAGCGCGAACCGATTGGCGATGGAGCCGGCGGCGACGTTGCGCACGACGACCTCGATCGGAATGATCTCGACCTCGCGGATCAGCTGCTCGCGCATGTTGAGCCGGCGGACGAAATGCGTCGGGATGCCGATCTCCTGCAGCTTGACCATCAGGAACTCGGAGATTCGGTTGTTCAGAACCCCCTTGCCGGTGATGATGCCCTGCTTCTTGTTGTTGTCGGCGGTGGCGTCGTCCTTGAAATATTGGACGAGCGTCCCCGGCTCCGGCCCCTCGAACAGGACCTTGGCCTTGCCTTCATAGATGCGTTTACGGCGAGCCATGGCTGCGTCTCGATATGCGGAAATGTCGCGCGGAGAGATTCCGCGCGAACTCGAACCTCATATAGCAATTCCCAGCCACCGGAACAATGGCCGTTGGTATTAGGGGGGGACCGCGCGATACTCCGCCTCGCCGGGTCGTCCAGCGGCGAAGCGGTATGCCGGGTGCGTGCCCTGCAGGTGCATCGCGGGCAGCGCGATGAGCGAGCTCGACAGCGTGCCGAAGCCGAAATCCGTGACCACCGTCATCGCCTCGCCCACATCGGCATCGGGCTCGTATTCCCGTCCCGCCAGCAGCTTCTCCCACGAGGCCCAGTCGCCGGTGCCGGGGTCGGGCGCCGGCGCCTCGCGAAATCGGGGCCGGTAGGTTCGCGTCCTCGCCGAGGCTGGATCATCGATGTCGTGGGCGGTGAGCATCGCGAGCCCGGCGGTCAGCTCGTGCACCTCGACCCGCCCGCCCGCCGTCGCGCCGAGGCTGCGCAGCCAGAAGGCGTCCCGGTTGTCGGCCACGACCATGTTGAAGCTGCGATAGCTGCGCCCGTCGAGATCGGCGAGCGCGGCGACGGCATCAATCGCGTCGGCGTGGTCGAGCGCCTCCAGCACCAGCTCACCGCGCGTCCTGAGCCGGGAATCGGGACCCAGCGAATCGCGCCGGTTGAGGATTCCGGCGACCACCCCCTCGTCATTGACGCCGAGCCAGGTGCCGCCGGCGAATTCGTCGATGCCGGCCCTGACATTGGGGCGGTCGGGCCAATGCCGGGCCGGTGGCTGCCACGGCCGATCCGCCATCTCGTCGCGGTTGGCGGCGAGCAGGATGGGCCAGTCGTGATCGGGGCGGCGGAGAACGACGACGGTACACATTGCCGTTCGATACCATGCCGGGCCGGCCGGCGCCAATTCGCAATGGCACTTGCGAAGCCACGCCGGAACATGGAAAATCGAACCTGAACGATAGCCATTGACGACACGATTTCGAGCGGGAGCAGTACGCCATGAGCACCTTCGACGAGCGCGAGAAAGGCTTCGAGGCCAAATACAAGCGCGACCAGGACCTCCAGTTCAAGGTCATGGCGCGGCGCAACAAGCTGCTCGGGCTGTGGGCGGCCGAGCAGATGGGCATCTCGGGCGCCAATTCCGAGACCTATGCCAAGGACGTCGTCGCCTCCGACTTCGATCGCCCGGGCGACGACGACGTGTTGGAGAAGGTCCACGGCGATCTCACGGCCAAGGGGCTCAGCCTGTCGGACAAGGACGTCCGCAAGGAGATGGAGCGCCTGCTCGACATCGCCCGCGAGCAGATCGAGGCGGAGAACTAGCCGAACACCCGCTCGAAGATCGTATCCACGTGCTTGGTGTGGTAGCCGAGGTCGAACAGCTCGGCCAGGGCGGCGGCGTCGACATGCGCCGCGACCGCTTCATCGGCTTCTAGCGCGGCGCGGAAGTCGCCGCCCTTCTGCCACACCTCCATGGCGTTGCGCTGGACCGCTTCATAGGCGTCCTCGCGACTCATCCCGGCCTGGGTGAGCGCCAGCAGCACGCGCTGGGAATGGACCAGTCCGCCGAGCGCATCGAGATTGCGCAGCATGTTCTCCGGATAGACGACCAGCTTCTCGATCACGCCGGCAAGGCGGGCGAGCAGGAAATCGAGCGTTACCGTGGCGTCGGGCCCGATCATGCGCTCGACCGAGGAGTGCGAGATGTCGCGCTCGTGCCACAACGCGACGTTCTCGAGCGCCGGCGTCACGTAGCCGCGGACGATGCGGGCGAGGCCGGTGATGTTCTCGGTCAGCACCGGATTGCGCTTGTGCGGCATCGCCGACGAGCCCTTCTGGCCCGGCGCGAAGTATTCCTCGGCCTCGCGCAGCTCGGTGCGCTGAAGATGGCGGATCTCGACCGCGAGACGTTCGGCCGACGATGCGATCACGCCGAGGGTGGCGAACAGCATCGCGTGGCGGTCGCGCGGGATGACCTGGGTCGATACCGGCTCGACGGCGAGGCCGAGCTTCGCCGCGACGTGTGCCTCGACCCTGGGGTCGATGTTGGCGAAGGTGCCGACGGCGCCGGAAATGGCGCAGGTCGCGATGTCGGCGCGCGCCGCCTCGAGCCGGGCGCGGTTGCGCGCGAACTCGGCGTAGTGGCCGGCGAGCTTGAGGCCGAAGGTCGTCGGCTCAGCATGGATGGCGTGGCTGCGGCCGATGCACGGCGTGTCCTTGTGCTCTCGGGCGCGCGCCTCCAGCGCCGAAGTCACGGCGTCGAGGTCGGCCAGCAGGATGTCGGCGGCGCGCGCGAGCTGAACCGCAAGACACGTGTCGAGGACGTCCGACGACGTCATGCCCTGGTGGACGAAGCGCGCCTCCGGCCCGACATGCTCGGCCAGATTGGTCAGGAACGCGATCACGTCGTGACGGGTCTCGCGCTCGATCTCGTCGATGCGCGCGATCTCGAAGCGGCCGCGCTCGCGCACCGCCTTGGCAGCCGCCGCCGGGATGACGCCAAGCTGGGCTTGCGCGTCGCAGGCATGGGCCTCGATGTCGAGCCAGATTTGGAATCTGGTCTCCGGCTTCCAGATCGCGGCCATCTCTGGCCGGGAGTATCGCGGGATCATTGGCCGTCCCTCGTGTGGATCCAGGCGCGGTTTATCAGAATTTCGGCCGCCGGGGAATGGTTGGCCGCGCGCCGTGGCGCGGTCACGGCCCGGCCTTTCGCACCAGCAGCCAATACGCCGCCATCGGCCCAAGCCCGGTGATCCCGATAACCGTGACCATCGGGATCTGCGTGCCGTCGTCGAACTGGCCGACGATCGCGCCGATGACAGCGCTGACGCAGAGCTGGAGGAAGCCCATCAGCGACGACGCCGCGCCGGCGGCCGCCGGGAACGGCATCAGCGCCGCCGCCTGGGCCGGCGGAACCACCAGCGAAAACATCACCATATAGACGAACATCGGCGCGACGATGGTCCACAGCTCGTCGACGCCGGCCCATGGCAGAACCGCGATCACCATCGCCGCCGCCGCCGTACCCAACACGCCGATCCGGATCACTCGGTCGATTCCGATATGTCCGACGATGCGGGCGCTGATCAGGTTGCCGATCATCCAGCCCGACATGGTGATGGCGAACAGATAGCCGTAGGTCTCGCCCGAGCGGCCGAAATGATCGACCACGATCGCGGGCGAGGTGGTCAGGTAGACGAACAGGCCGGCGAAGCAGCCGAGGCCGCACAGCATATGGCCGTAAAACACCCGGTTGCGGATGACCATGGCATAGGTGCGGAAGAGACGCGCCGGTTTGAGCGCCAGGGGATCGCGTTTCGGGATGCTCTCGGCGAACAGTGTCCAGGCCAGGAAGAAGACGAGGACGGCATAAGCCAGGTTGAACCAGTAGACCGCCCGCCAGCCAGCCGCCAGCGCCAAATGAGCGCCGAAGATTGGCCCGATGATGGGAGCCATGCCGTGGATCATCATCACGTATGACAGGAGTTTCGCGGCATCGACCGATTCGAACCGGTCCCGGATCACCGTACGCGGCATGATCTGCCCGGCGCATGCCGCGAGTCCCTGGATCACGCGAAATCCGATCAGCCAGTCGATGTCGGCGGCGGTCGCCGCCCCGGTGGCGGCGCCGGCATAGATGACGATCGCGACGAGGATGACGGGCCGGCGGCCGAACCGGTCGGCGAACGGCCCGACGACCAGCTGACCCATGGCGATACCGAGGAAGAAACCAATCAGGCTAAGCTGAGCAACGCTGTTCTCGACGCCGAATTCGCGCGCGACGACGGGCAGCGACGACAGCGTCGGGTCGATCGAAAACGGCATCAGCGCCGTCAGCATGCCGAGCAGGATCAACAGTATCAGGTGGCTCGACCGGTCCATACGCGTCCGCCGTCGGGGAGACGGGCGCGGCGTAATCACGGCGCCCGCCCCCGACCTATCGCACGGCTCGGCCCATGTCGAGAGCGAAACCGAGCTAATCGGCACACCTTTTGTCAATGAATGCTTCATAGCCTCGGCGCCACAGGTTGGAGAGGCCATGACACGCGCCGCGCCGCAACGCACCCAGGACTTCGACGCCAAGCTCGCGGCGGCGCGCACCCATGACGTCGCCGGACGCGGCAAGAAGGCGGAAGCGCTCTATCGCCAGATCCTCAAGAAGGACGCGCGCCATCCGGGAGCGCTCTACGCGCTCGGCCTGATGGCGCGAAAGGGCGGCAACGCGGAGCGTGCGGTGCAGCTACTGTCAAAGGCGGCCGCCGCGGCGCCCGATGATGCCGCCATCCAGTGCGACCTCGGCAATGCCTTGAAGGCGCTTGGCCGCGCCGACGAGGCCCTGGTCCATCACCGAAGAATGGTCGAGCTCTGCCCCGCCTCGCCCGAGGCCCTGTCGAACCTGGGCACGACTTGCGCCAAGGCGGGCCATGTGGACGAGGCGCTGGATCACCTGCGGCGCGCCGTCGCGCTCGATCCGGCCAACGCCGAGATCCAGTACAATCTCGGCAACGTGCTTCTCTCGGCCGGGAATTTCGAGGACGCCGCCGAAGCTTTCACGCGGACGACGGCGATCTCACCGGCCCATGTCCGCGCCCATGCCAATATGGGCGTCGCACACAAGGAGCTCGGACGCCTCGGCGACGCCGAAAAAAGCTTCCGCGTGGCGCTCGGCCTCGTGCCTGGTGGGCCTAGCGCAATTGATGGCGGGCGACTGGCGGGCCGGATGGACGGCCTATGAAAGCCGGCGCCGGATCCCCGATTTCGCCATGCGGCGTCTCGACCGGCCGGCATGGGACGGCTCGCCGCTCGACGGTCGCACGCTGCTGGTGCACGCCGAGCAGGGGCTCGGCGACACCATCCAGTTCGTGCGCTACCTGTCGATCCTGGCCGGCCACGGCGCGGAAGTGAGCCTGTGGTGCCAGGATGCGCTGGCGCCGCTGTTGTCCGGTTTCAGCCATCCGCTTTCCCTGGTGACGGGCCCGCCGCCGCGAACCGATCTGCACGCGCCGCTGTTGTCGCTGCCGCATCTTCTGGGTGTCGCGGAACCGTTCGTCCCCGAACCGGCGGCCTACCTATCCGCCGAGAAGGAGCGCCTCGCGCACTGGTCGCGTGAACTGGCCGGCGGAAAGCTCAATGTCGGGATCGCCTGGCAAGGCCGGCCCGACTACGCCGCCGATGGCCGGCGATCGATACCGCTTCGCCACTTCGCACCCGTCGCCGAGCAATCCGACGTGCGCCTGGTAAGCCTGCAGCAAGGCCACGGCACCGAACAGATCCAGGCACTCGACTGGCGCGGGCGGATCCTCGAGCTCGGGCCCGGGTTCGACGGCGACGGCGCGTTCCTGGACAGTGCCGCGGTCATTGCCGCGCTCGACCTGATGATCACGTCCGACACCGCCATCGCCCACCTCGCCGGCGCGCTCGGCGTCCCGGTCTGGCTGGCGCTCGCCCACGTGCCGGACTGGCGCTGGGGTCTCAAGGGCGAGACCACGCCGTGGTATCCGGCCATGCGGCTGTTCCGCCAGGACCGGCCCGGCGACTGGCCGGGGGTGTTCGCCCGGATCGCCAAGGCGCTCGGCTAGACCAATGTGATCGGCCTTTGTGTCCGACCCGAAACGACGACTTTAAAATCAATGACTTATGAGTTTCCTAGTTCGTCATGGCCGGACTTGATCCGGCCATCCACGCCTTGCTTTCGGCGGTTTTCCGGACGGATCCACGTGGATACGCGGGCCAAGCCCGCGCATGACGGTTCGTATAAGGCATTGATTTCCGGACCTTCATTTCGAGTCGGACTCTTAGAGCATTTTCACGATGACCGTCGCTAGCCCACGGATCGGAAGGATACGATACCGAGTTCGCGATGCCGCTGATCCCGCCTGCCGAAGTCGAACGCGGCCGTGGAGGCCCCGCCCCGCGATCGACCCCCCAAATAGCCCCCCGAATACCGTTGACAATCGGGTGGCTGGCTGTATATTCCGGCGACCTTCGAACAGGCCCTCTCCGGACGTCCCGGCGGCGCCCGGGCGGGGGCGTTTTTTCGGATGTTCGCCATGTATGCAGTCATCAAGACGGGCGGCAAGCAATATCGCGTCGCCAAGGACGATGTCATCGTCGTCGAACGGCTCGCCGGTGCGGCCGGCGACAAGATCGAGCTCGATCAGGTGCTGATGCTCGACGACGGCAAGGGGCCGACGCTGGGCACGCCGCTGGTTGACGGCGCGCGCGTCGCCGCCACGGTCATGGACCAGAGCCGCGGCGAGAAGATCATTGTCTTCAAGAAGAAGCGCCGCAAGAACTACCGCCGGACGATGGGGCACCGCCAGGACCTGACGGTGCTGCGAATCACCGACATCCTGGCCAAGGGCGGGAAGGCCAAGACGACCCGTGCCAAGGCCAAGGCCGAGGACGACGCGCCGGCCGAAGCGGCGGCGGAAGCGGCCGACGCGGCGGCGGAAGAGGCGACGACGGCGCCGGACGCGCCCGCCGCCGAGGCAGCGCCCAAGCCGGCCCCGCGCAAGCGCGCCACCCGGGCCAAGAAGGACGACGCCGACGCTCCCGCCCCCGACAAAGAGGAGGCGAAGGAAGCCGCGCCCAAGCGCAAGCGCGCCGCCAAACCCAAGACGGACGAGCCCGACGCGGCGGAAAGTGACGACGCCGGCACGCCCGGCGACGCCGAGGAGAAATCGTAATGGCGCATAAGAAAGCAGGCGGCAGCTCTCGCAACGGCCGCGATTCGGCGGGCCGCAGGCTGGGGATCAAGAAATCCGGCGGCCAGGCCGTCATTCCCGGCAACATCATTATTCGCCAGCGCGGCACCAAGTACCACCCGGGTGACAATGTCGGCATCGGCAAGGATCACACGATCTTCGCCACCGCTTCCGGCCGGGTGTCGTTCCGCCGCCGCGCCGAAAACCGTGTCTTCGTCTCGGTGGACCCGGCGTCCTAGGCGGCCCTATGGGGCCGCGCCGAATGCGGCCGGCCGTCCGATAAACGCCGCCCGCGGGGGCGGAATCCGATGAAATTCCTCGATCAGGCCAAGGTTTACGTTCGCTCGGGCGACGGCGGCGCCGGCTGCGTCAGCTTCCGGCGCGAGAAATCCGTCGAGTTCGGCGGCCCCGACGGCGGCGACGGCGGGCGCGGCGGCGACGTGATCGTCGAGACCGTCGAGGGCCTCAACACCCTGATCGACTACCGCTACCGCCAGCATCTCAAGGCCAAGACCGGGATGCATGGCTCGGGCAAGAACCGCTTCGGCGCGGCCGGCAAGGACGTCGTCCTGCAGGTGCCGGCCGGCACCCAGATCCTCGACGAGGAACGGCGGGACGTGATCGCCGACCTGACGCGACCCGGCGATCGCCTGGTGCTGGTAAGCGGTGGACGCGGCGGGCGCGGCAATACGCGCTTCAAGTCCTCGACCAACCAGGCGCCGCGCCGCGCCGACCCGGGCGAGCCCGGGACCGAGCGCTGGCTCTGGCTGCGCCTCAAGCTGATCGCCGATGCCGGCCTGATCGGCCTGCCCAACGCCGGCAAGTCGACGTTCCTCGCCGCCGTCTCGCGCGCCCGGCCCAAGATCGCCGACTACCCGTTCACCACCCTGGTGCCGGCGCTCGGCGTCGTCCTGGTCGATCAACGCGAATTCGTTCTCGCCGACATTCCGGGCCTGATCGAGGGCGCGCACGCCGGCGCAGGGCTCGGCGACCGTTTCCTCGGCCATGTCGAGCGCTGCGGCGTGCTGCTGCATCTGATCGACGGCACCCAGGACGACGTCGCCGACGCGTGGCGCTGCGTCCGGGCCGAGCTCGAGGCCTATGGCGACGAGCTGCGCGACAAACGCGAGATCGTCGCGCTCAACAAGGTCGACGCCCTCGACGAGGCGGCGATCGCCGACAAGCGAGGCGCGCTGGAGGCCGCGACCGGCGGCGCGGTGCTCGCGCTGTCGGGCGTCGCCGGCACCGGCGTCGATGACGCGCTGCATCTGATGCTCGACGAGATCGAGCGCCGACGCGAGGCCGAGGCCGAAAACGAGACCGAGGCATACTCACCATGAGCGCCGCGGAAAGCCTGTCGGCGGCGAAGCGCGTCGTCGTCAAGATCGGCTCGATCCTGCTGGCCAACGAGAAAACAGGCGAGGTACGGGGCGGCTGGCTCGACGCGCTGTGCGAGGATCTGGCGGCGTTGCGCGAGCGCGGCGCCGACGTCGTCGTGGTGTCGTCGGGCGCCATCGCGGTCGGGCGACAGCGTCTCGGGCTCTCGCGCGAGACGCTCAAGCTCGAGGAGAAGCAGGCGGCGGCGGCGGCCGGCCAGATCCGCCTCGCCCACGCCTGGCAGGAAGCGCTCGCCCGCTTCGAGACAACCGTCGCCCAAGTGTTGCTGACGCTCGCCGATACCGAGGAGCGCCGCCGTCATCTCAACGCGCGCAGCACCATCGAGACCCTGCTCCGGCTCGGCGCGATCCCGGTGATCAACGAGAACGATACGGTGGCGACCGAGGAGATCCGCTTCGGCGACAACGATCGGCTGGCCGCACGGGTGGCGCAGATGATCGGCGCCGATCTCCTGGTGCTGCTGTCCGATATCGACGGGCTCTACAGCGCCGATCCGCGGCGTGATTCGGCCGCGAGCTTCATCCCCGAAATCGGCGACATCACGCCCGATATCGAGGCGATGGCGGGCAAGGCCGGACCCGGCTACAGCTCCGGCGGCATGATCACCAAGCTCGAGGCGGCCAAGATCGCGCAAGCATCGGGATGCGCCATGATCATCGCCGACGGCAAGCCGGATCACGCGCTCCACGGCATCGCCGGGGGCGCCCGCTGCACCTGGTTCACCACCTCGGCCGAGCCGCGCACGGCGCGCAAGCGCTGGATCGCGGGCAGCGTCGCGGCGACCGGCGCCCTGGTGGTCGACGACGGCGCGGTGCGCGCCCTCGGCCAGGGACGGAGCCTGCTGCCGGCCGGCGTCGTCGCCGTCGAGGGCGACTTCGATCGCGGCGATACGGTCACGGTTCGCGACGCCGAGGGACGGGCCTTGGGTCGCGGCCTGGTTGCCTATGCCGCGGCGGACGCGCGACGGATTCGCGGCCACAAAAGCCGTGAAATCGAGGCGTTGTTGGGCTACCGTGGGCGCGATGAGATGATTCACAGGGACGATCTCGTCCTCGATTGAGGACGCAAAGGGACACGACATGCCGGACACCGTGGTGGCCGACGACATTCAGGCGGAGATGCGGCGCATCGGCGAGGCGGCGCGCGCGGCGATGAACGATCTCGGCGCCGCCGACGAGGCGACCAAGAACGCCGCGCTGCACGCCGCCGCCGAGCGGATTCGCGACCAAGCGGCGACGCTGCTCGACGCCAACGCGCGCGATCTCGACGAGGCCGGCGGCGCCGACATGACCGAGGCCTTTCGCGATCGCCTCAGGCTCGACGACGGGGGCATCGAGGGCATGGCCAAGGGGCTCGAGGAGATCGCCGCGCTGGCCGATCCCGTCGGCCGCGAGATCGCCGCCTGGGACCGGCCCAACGGGCTGCGCATCGCGCGCGTCCGGGTGCCGCTCGGCGTCATTGGCATCATCTACGAATCGCGCCCCAACGTGACCGCCGACGCCGGCGGGCTGTGCCTCAAATCCGGCAACGCGGCGATCCTGAGGGGTGGCTCGGAGAGCTTCCATTCATCCGGCGCGATCATGGACTGCCTGCATTATGGCCTCCGCCAGGCGGGCCTGCCCGAGGCCGCGATCCAGCGCGTACCGACCCGCGACCGGGCCGCCGTCGGCGCCATGCTGACCATGCCCGACCTGATCGATATCATCGTGCCGCGCGGCGGCAAGTCGCTGATCGAGCGGGTCCAGCGCGAGAGCCGGATCCCGGTGATCGCCCATCTCGACGGCAACTGCCACGTCTACATCGAATCGGACGCCGATCCCGAGATGGCGCGCGCGGTGGCGTTCAACGCCAAGATGCGGCGCACCGGCATCTGCGGCGCCGCCGAGACACTGCTGGTCGACGCGGCCGTGGCGGCGACCGTGCTGCCGCCGATCCTCGCCGATCTCGCCGAGGCGGGCTGCGAGATCAGGGGCGACGAGGCGACCCGGGCGCTCGATCCCCGCGTCGTGCCGGCGAGCGAGGACGACTGGGACACCGAGTTCCTCGACGCCATCATCGCGGTCAAGCAGGTCGCCGGGCTCGACCAGGCGATCGATCACGTCAACCGGCATGGCTCGCACCATACAGATTCGATCGTCACGCGCGATGCCGAGCGCGCCCAGCGGTTCCTCGACCGCGTCGATTCGGCGATCGTGCTGCACAACGCCTCGACCCAGTTCGCCGACGGCGGCGAGTTCGGCATGGGCGCCGAGATTGGCATCTCGACCGGCCGGCTGCATGCCCGCGGCCCGGTCGGCGTCGAGCAGCTCACCACGTTCAAGTACGTTGTGCGCGGCACCGGACAGGTGCGGCCCTGACGGTACCGACCTTTATTCGCCGCGGCCTTGGCGCGCCCGGCCTTCGGGTCGGCATCCTGGGGGGATCGTTCAATCCCGCCCATGACGGCCATCGCCATATCAGCCTGTTGGCTCTCAAGCATCTCGGGCTCGACGAGATATGGTGGATGGTCTCGCCGCAGAACCCGCTCAAGCCGACCGACGGCATGGCGCCGTTCGCCGAGCGCATGGCAGGCGCCGAGGCGCTGGCCCGCCACCCGGATATCTACGTCACCGACGTCGAGATGCGGCTCGGCACGCGCTATACCCACGAAACTTTGCGCGAGCTCAAGACCTGTTTTCCCAAGATGCATTTCGTCTGGGTGATGGGTGCCGACAATTTGGCCCAGATCTCGGACTGGCAACGCTGGACCGAGGTATTCAATCTCGTTCCCATTGCGGTTTTCGACCGCGCGCCGTATTCTTTCAATGCGCTTGCCGGCAAGGCCGCGCGGGCATTCGCGCGGTCCAAGCTGAGGCCCCGGGACGCATTCGACATGGCCCGGAAAATGCCGCCGGCGTGGGTTTATTTCCACACACGGCTGCATCCCGGCGCGGCGACCGTGATACGCTCGGGCCGCGCGCGCGTTCGGGCCGGTGTGGGCCGGCCCATGGTTGAAACCGAGGCGAGGAGAGCCCAATAGAACCGACGACGCCAGCTAAACCGAGCCCCGAGGCTATTCTGAAGATCGTTCGGGACATCCTCGATGACCGTAAGGCCGACGATGTGGTGGTCATCGATCTCGCGGGAAAGTCGACCATCGCCGACTACATGATCGTCGCCACCGGCCGGTCGAACCGCCAGGTCACGGCGCTCGCGGAAAACCTGTTGCAGGCCATCAAGGGCCAGGGGTTGATAGGCATCACACCGGAGGGCGTCCGCCAGGGCGACTGGGTGCTGATCGATGCCGGCGACGTGATCATCCACCTGTTCCGGCCCGAGGTTCGGGAATTCTACAATCTCGAGAAGATGTGGGGCGCCTCGCACGAGCGCGCCGACCGGGCGTCGGGCGCCGAGGCGTGAGACCATGCGCCTCGCCATCGTCGCCGTCGGCCGCCTGAAGCGGGGCCCCGAGCGCACCCTCTACGAGCACTACGCCGGGCGCATCCGCTGGCCGCTCGCGGTCCACGAGGTCGAGGAACGCCGCCCCCTGCCCGCCAGACAATTGATCGCGCGCGAGGGCGAGCTGTTGCGCGCCGCCTGCCCCAAGGGAGCGAAGATCATAGCCCTCGATGGCGCCGGCAAGGCGCTTACGAGCGAGGCCCTGGCCGGGCGCCTCGGCGCCTGGCGCGACGAGGCGGTCGACGATGTGGCGCTGGTCGTCGGCGGCGCCGACGGCCTCGACCGATCGATCATCGCGGCGGCCGATCTGGTGCTGTCGTTCGGCGCCGTGACGTGGCCGCATCTCCTGATGCGCGCGCTCATCGCCGAACAGCTCTACCGGGCGCAGCAAATCCTGGCCGGCCACCCCTACCACCGGTCGTGACAGCCGACTTGCGCCCGGGCGCCGCCGACGCTAGAAGCTACAAATTCTTCAATATTTTACCTATATGATGGGCGTCATGGTTAACGATGGTTCCGTACCGGCTCGACCGGTCGTGCTGTGCGTGCTCGACGGTTGGGGGCACCGCATCGAGACGACCGACAACGCCGTCGCGACAGCGCGGACGCCCGCCTATGACGGATTCCTGGCCGACTGCCCGAGCGCCTTCCTCCAGACCTCCGGCACGGAGGTCGGGCTGCCCGACGGCCAGATGGGCAACTCCGAGGTCGGCCATCTCAATCTCGGCGCCGGGCGCATCGTCGATCAGGAGATCCGCCGCGTCGATGCCGCCATCGCCGACGGAAGCCTGGCCGGCAACGCGGCGCTCGGCGGCTTGATCGGCGATCTCCGCCGGACCGGCGGGACCTGCCATCTGATGGGACTGCTGTCGCCCGGCGGGGTGCATTCGCACCAGGATCACATCGTCGCGCTGTGTCGCGTGCTCGATGAAGCCGGCGTGCCGGTCGCGGTGCATGCCTTCCTCGACGGCCGCGACATGCCGCCGGCGAGCGCCGCCGACTGCCTGGAGAGGTTTGCCGGCAATATCGACGGGCTCGCCAATGTGCGCGTCGCCACCGTTTGCGGGCGTTACTATGCGATGGACCGCGACAAGCGCTGGGACCGCGTCGCGCGCGCCCATGACCTGCTGGTGGACGGTGCCGGGACCGCCGCCGGCAGCGCGGTTGAGGCGGTGCGGGCGAGCTATGCCGCCGGCGTCACCGACGAGTTCGTCGAGCCTGTATCCGTCGGCGGATACGCCGGCATGCGGGATGGCGACGGGATCCTCGCCGCCAATTTCCGCTCCGACCGCATCCGCGAGATTCTCACCGCGCTCCGCGATCCCGCGTTCGACGGCTTCGCTCGGAACCGAACGGTTTTGTTCGCCGGCGCCGTCGGCGTGGTCGAATACTCGACCGCCCTCAACCCGCTGGTCGGCGCCATGTTTCCGCCGGTCCCGCTCGACGACATCCTGGGCGCGCTGGTCTCGCGCGCCGGGCTCAGGCAGCTTCGCATCGCCGAAACCGAGAAATACGCCCACGTCACCTTCTTCTTCAACGGCGGCGTCGAGACGCCGTTCGATGGCGAGGAGCGTGTTCTGATGCCCTCGCCCAAGGTCGCGACCTACGACCTCGCGCCCGAGATGTCGGCCGAGGAGGTGACCGACCGGCTGGTCGAGGCGGTCGCGTCGGGCGAATACGACTTCATCCTGGTCAACTACGCCAACCCTGACATGGTCGGCCACACCGGTGTGCTGGAGGCCGCCGTGAGAGCCATCGAGACCGTCGACCGCTGCCTCGCCAGGCTGGCCGACGCGGTCGGTGCGGCCGGGGGCACGCTGCTGATCACCGCCGATCACGGCAACGCCGAGACCATGCGCGACGCCGAGACCGGTGTAGCGCACACCGCGCACACGACGAATCCGGTGCCGGCGATCCTGGTGCACGCGCCCGTCCAGGTGGCGGCGCTTGCCGACGGGCGGCTGTCCGATGTCGCTCCGACGGTCCTCGATCTGCTCGGCCTCGCGCGGCCCCGAGCGATGACGGGCCGATCCCTTATCGAGCCCGCTTCCCGGGCCAGGCTGGATGCCGGTGAACGGATTCCGGCCTGAACAGCGCGCCCTCGCCGGGGCGCTGGCCGTCGCCGTGACGGTCGCGCTCGGCGTCGGCACGGCGACCGGTCAGGTCGCCGATCCCGAGCACGAGCTGCACGAGCTCGACCGGAGCCTGCGCGACAGCGAGACCCGGCGCGACGAGATGCGCCGCCGCGCCGACCGGGCGGCGGTCGAGATCAGCGCGCTCAAGCGCGGCCTGGTGGTGACGGCGCGGCGTGCGCGGGACCACGAGAATCGGGCCGGCGAAATCGAGCTCCGCCTCGCCGGCCTCGAAGCCAGCGAGGCCATGACGGCGGACTCCCTGGTTGCCCGGCGCGGCCAGCTCGCGGCCACGCTGGCCGCGCTTCAGCGGCTCGCGCGCCAGCCGGCGGCGGCGATGCTGACCCTGCCGGCTGATCCCACCGATACCGTGCGCGGCGCCATCCTGATGCGCGCCGTGGTGCCCGATCTCGATGCCCGCGCCCGCAAGCTCGGCGCCGAGCTCCGCGCGCTGGCTGCGCTGCGGGACGACATCGCCGCCGATCGAGAGCGCCTGACGGTGACGGCGGCGGCGCTCGCGGAAGAAGGTAGACGCCTTGCCGCGCTGATTCGCGACAAGCGCGCACTCGAACGCAGCGCTCGGCGCAAAAGCCGGTCAGCGCAGGTGCGCGTGGCCAAGCTCGCGGCACGGGCGCGCACCATGCGCGGGCTGGTCCGGCGCCTGATGGCGGCGCGCGGCAGCCTGCGGCGCGCCGATATGGCTCCGGCTCCGGCGCCGATCCTGACGCCGCCATCGTCGGCACCGGCCCGAACCGCTTCCCTCGGGGCGGCTTCGAAGGTTGCCCGGCCGTCGCCGCTGCCCGCCACGGGCCGCGTCGTCCGCCGATTCGCCGCCGCCGCCGACAACGGCGCCAGGACCGAGGGCATCACGATCGAGACGCGCCGCGCCGCGCATGTCGTCGCGGTACGCCGCGGCACGGTGGTCTTCGCCGGGCCGTTTCGCGGCTACGGCCGACTCTTGATCATCGAACACGACGAGGGGTATCATGTGCTATTGGCGGGGCTGGACCGGATCGACGCCGTGGTCGGCGACGAGGTGCTGGCGGGAGAGCCAGTCGGTGCCATGACCGCCTCCTCGAACAGGACACCCGAATTGTATCTGGAGTTGCGCCGTTCCGGCCGACCGATCAACCCATTGCCGTGGCTCGCGGCAAGCAAAACCAAGGTGAGCGGATAATGCGAGTTCGACTGCTGGCGGCAAGCGCCGCGATTTGTTTCCTTCTCGTCCCCCTCCACGCGGGGGCGCAGACCAATAGCTCCGAGACCTATCGACAACTGAACTTGTTCGGCGACGTCTTCGAGCGCGTGAGATCCGACTACGTCAAGGAAGTCGGCGACGAGGAGCTGGTCGAATCGGCGATCAACGGCATGCTGACCTCGCTCGATCCGCATTCGAGCTATCTCAACGCCAAGAGCTTCCGCGACATGCAGGTGCAGACCCGCGGTGAGTTCGGCGGGCTCGGCATCGAGGTGACCATGGAAAGCGGCCTGGTCAAGGTGGTCTCGCCGATCGACGACACGCCGGCCTATCGCGCCGGCCTCAAGCCCGGCGACCTGATCACCCATCTCGACAGCGAGGCGGTGCAGGGGCTCAGCCTCGCCGAGGCGGTCGAGCGTATGCGCGGGCCGGTCAACTCCGATCTCGTGCTCACCATCCGGCGCATCGGGCGCGAGCCGTTCGACGTCACCATCACCCGCGCGGTGATCAAGATCCAGTCGGTGCGCTCGCGCGCCGAGGGCGACGTCGGCTACATCCGCATCACCTCGTTCAGCGAGCAGACCGCATCCGGCGTCGAGCGCGCGATGCAGAAGATCCGCAACGAGATCGGCGAGGACATCAAGGGGGTCGTGCTCGATCTGCGCAACAACCCGGGCGGGCTGCTGGACCAGTCGGTCAAGGTCTCCGACGCCTTCCTCGAGCGCGGCGAGGTGGTGTCGACCCGTTCGCGCCGGCCCGACGAGGCGCAGCGGTTCAACGCCAAGTCCGGCGACGTTGCCGACGGCCTTCCCATCGTCGTCTTGATCAACGGCGGCTCGGCGTCGGCGTCCGAGATCGTCGCGGGCGCGCTCCAGGATCACCGCCGCGCCATCGTCATGGGGACGCGCTCGTTCGGCAAGGGCTCGGTCCAGACCATCATCCCTCTGGCCGGGCACGGCGCGATCCGCCTGACCACGGCGCACTACTACACGCCGTCGGGCCGCTCGATACAGGCAACCGGCATCACCCCCGACATCATCGTCGAACAGGCCCGCGTCGAGCCGATCGACGAGATCCGCCGCCGCCGCGAGCGCGATCTCAGGGGTGCGCTGCGCAACCCGAACGCACCGAAAGACGACAGCACGCCAGCGCCCAAGGCGGAGGACGGGGACAAGAGCGCCAAGGACCAAAAGGCATCGCCGCCGCAGGACTACCAGCTTACGCGGGCGGTCGATCTGTTACGCGGGCTGTCGCTCTATCAGACCCGCAACGTCAACTGACGGCGGCGAGGGCGGGTGATGGCGATGGGCGTCGAAACCCGCTGAACGGGTCGTGGCGCGCCTGAGCATAGCGCGAACGGCCGGCGGGACGCGCCTGCCCCTGATGCTGATGCTGGTCGTGCTCGGCGCGGCGGCCGGGGCGTCGATCTGGTTGACCTTGGCGACCGATCGCGGCGCCGGGTCGAACGCCGCGGCAGGCCCGAAAGTCGAGCTTCGGCTCGGTGCGACGGCGCCGAAGAGCGCGCCGGCGGCGAAACCAGCCGGCGCCGCGCCCCCTTCCGGCGAGCAAGCCACGCCGAAGCAAGCGGAGCCAGAGCAAGCCGCGCCGACGCCGGCCGCGCCAAAACAAACCGCCGCGACCCAGACCGCGCCGGACGCCGCGGTGGTCGCGAAGGCGCCCGGCCCGTCCACCGAGCCAAAAGCCACGGGCGATCGACCCGGCAAACCGGCGCCGGCGGAATCGGTAGGGGCCAAACCGAAGCCGGTCACGACCCCCGCGCCGTATCCCGCGCCCACCCCCTCCGTTTCGACCCGGCCGCTACCGGCGGGCTTGACGCTGCCGCGGATCGCCACCGGCCCGCCGTTGTCGATCGCGCACGATCCGGCGCTGTCGAAGAAAGGCGAATTCGGGCTGCTGCCGATAATCAGCGCCGACGGGCGCAAGCCGTGGCGGGTCTACGCGCGGCCGTTCGACCGCAACGACAAGCGACCCCGAATCGCCATCGTCATCAGCGACCTCGGCCACAGCGCGGCCGAGACCCAGGCCGCGATCCAGGGCCTGCCCGGCGCGGTCACGCTGGCGTTTTCGCCTTATGCCCGACGGCTTGGCGAGATGATTCGTCGGGCCCGCACCGCCGGGCACGAGATCCTGCTCAACGTGCCCATGGAGCCGACCGACTTTCCGGTCGACGATCCCGGCCGGCAGACCTTGCTGACCTCGCTCGAACCGGCCCAGAACGATCGGCGCCTGATGTGGGCGCTCGGCCGAGTGACCGGCTATGTCGGCATCGTCGATCACTGGGGCTCGCGGTTTACCGCCTCCGGCAGCCACATGCGCCCGGTGCTCGCGGCGCTCAACGCGCGCGGCCTGATATTTCTCGACAGCCGCGCCTCGACGCGAAGCACCACGCCCGAAATCGCCAGATCGATCGGCCTGCCGTGGGCGATCAATTCGCATTTCATCGACCAACAGGCGTCGCGCGACAAGATCGATGCGCGGCTCCGCGAGCTCGAGGCGATCGCGCGACGGGAGGGCAACGCCGTCGGCATCGGCTCGCCCTATCCGGTCACGCTGGAGCGCATCGCGGCGTGGGTCAACGGCGCCGGCCGCCGCGGCATCGCGCTGGCGCCGGTATCCGCGGTCGTCGCCGGGGACGGCTCGGGATGAGCGCGCCCGACCGAGCGCCGGCCGGCTATCGCCCGTGCGTCGGGCTGATGCTGGTCAACCGCCAAGGGCTGGTGTTCGCCGGCTTGCGCCGCGACGTCGGCGGCGCGGCCTGGCAGATGCCCCAGGGCGGCATCGATCCCGGCGAGACCGCGCGCGAGGCGGCATTGCGCGAGCTGGTCGAGGAGGTCGGCACCGACAAGGTGGAGATCGTCGCCGTGTCGGGCGACTGGCTGACCTACGATCTGCCCGATGCGGTACGCGGCAAGGCCTGGGGCGGGCGATTCGTCGGCCAGGCCCAGCGCTGGTTCGTCATGCGGTTTACCGGCGCGGATTCCGACATCGACATCGCATCGTCCGACCCGGCGGAATTCACCGCCTGGCAGTGGATGCCACTCGATGACCTGGTGCGCGATATCGTCGCGTTCAAGCGCCCGGTCTACGACCGCATAGCGAGCGAGTTTCGCGACGCCATCGAAACCGCATCCCGCACGGCCTAATACCGCCGTCAAACGAACAGGATGGTGCCGTGGCGCGAGGCGTCGCGGATGAAGGCGGCGGCGCCACCGTGGCCGATCTCGATGTCGCCGCGCAAATCGGCGCGGTCGATATCGCACGCCATGAGGCCCATGTCGCAGGCCATGAACGCGACGCCGAGCTCGAGGCAAGCGGCGAGCATTTCCTCGATGGTGCCGATGCCCTTGGCCGCATTGGCGGCTTCCTCGGCCGACCAGTCCGGCGCGCCCGGCGCGCCCTTCGCCAGCAGCGTGCGGGCGCCGTCCATGGTGAACAACAGCGTCACCGCCTTGTCGATCGCCGCCGCCGCGCTCGCCATCACCAGCGCGTAGTGGACGCGCGCGTAATCGCCCGAGAACACGACGAACGAAAGCTTGTCGGGGGACGCCATGGCTCAGCCCACGTGGGCCGAAAGATCGGTGATCGACGGCCGGTCGCCGCACAGGCGGCAGTCGGGGCTGCGCTTGAGACGGAGCTTGCGAAACGTCGTCGTCAGCGCATCGTAAATCAGCAGCGATCCGGCGAGGCTTTCGCCGATCTCCATCACTTCCTTGAGCACCTCGGTTGTTTGCACGGAGCCTACCGCGCCGGCCAGCGCGCCGAGCACACCGCCCTCGGCGCAGGTCGGAATAAGACCGTCCGGCGGCGGCTCGGCGAACAGGCAGCGATAGCACGGCAGATCCAGGCCGAGATGCGACTTGAAGGTCGTGACCTGGCCCTCGAAGCGGAGGATCGCCGCCGACACCAGGGTCTTGCCGGCAAGATGGCAGGCGTCGCCCAGCAGGAACCGTGTGGCGAAGTTGTCCGAGCTGTCGGCGACCACGTCGTAGCCCGCGATCAGATCGAGCACGTTGGCGGGGCCGAGGCGCTCGGCGTGCGGAATCAAGGTGACGCCGGGGTTGACGTCGGCGACGGCTTCGCGCGCGCTCTCGACCTTGGAGGTGCCGATGCGCGCCGTCGCGTGGATCACCTGGCGCTGCAGGTTGGAGAGATCGACGACGTCGTCATCGACCACGCCGATTGTGCCGACGCCGGCCGCGGCGAGATAGAGCAGCAGCGGCGCGCCGAGCCCGCCGGCACCGACCACCAGCACCCGCGCCTCGAGCAGCTTGGCCTGGCCGATGCCGCCGACCTCGGGCAGCACGATATGGCGCGCGTAGCGGTGGAGTTGTTCGTCGGTGAAATCCATGGCTGCATTATCCCGGACCCGGCGGTTCGGTTCAAATTCTGATTACGGTGCCGCCGGCACACCAAGAAGTAATTGAATTACAGGGGTTTCCGTGGCATTCTAGGGCACCCTGTTAACAACCGAAAGGAGGTGATCCAGTGTCTGATTGTCTTAAGCCGCGGCCGTCGATTGCAAGGACCTGGGTTTTCGCCTCTGCGGAGATCCGCGCCGCTTGACGCGACGCCTCGCGGTCCTCGCCGGACCGCGGTTTGACATGCGAAGGGCCGCCCCTCGGGGCGGCCCTTCCTTTGTTCCCGGCTGTCGAGCCTCGATTCGGGCCTCTGAGCCGAAATAATACCAGCGTGTACTACGCGCCTGAGCCGCGTATGAACGTCGCGGCGTAGTACGGCTCGCCGTCGAACAGCTCGACCGAGGCACCGGTGTCCTCGATCACCATGAACTTGTGGCGACCGATCGGTCCCTCGATGGCATAGCCCTGCTCGCCCAGGCGCCGCCGGTGATATTCCATCGCCGCCGGCGTGAACTCCTTGGCGATGACGGTCACGCGTTCGATTGGCCCGTCTTCGTCGTTGTCACGCTCGATGGTCGGATCTTCGATCTCGCTCATGTCAAGGTACCCCCTCCTCAGGGGTTCAGGCCGAGGTTCTCGATTTGGCCCCTCCACCATCACCCGTTGTTTTGGTGCGGTATGGTCGATACGCCCTATTGCGGGATCGGCTTCAGCTTAAGCTCTCCCGCCGAGGCGGCGACAAAGCCGTACTTGCCGTAAATCTTCTGGGCCGTGTCGGTGGCCAGATAGTCGAGATAGGTTCTCGCGTTGGCCTGGTTGCGACCCGTCTTCAGAGCGCCGATGGCGTAGCCGACGACCTCGGCCTTGTTCAAGGGCGCCGGGATCGCCACGCCGTCGATCTTGCGGCCGTGCTTCTTGGCCTCGATCACCTCGGTGGTCCAGACGATGCCGACGTCGGCCTCGCCCTTCTCGATCCGGTCCGGGGTCTCGCGATGGTGGCGCGAGGTGAACCAGGTCTTGCCCTTGATCGCCCAACAGCTCTTGCACTTGGCGTTGGCGGTGACCTTCTCATAGAGCCCCGCGTCCTTGAGCATCGCCGAGCCGTAGAACTTGAAGATACCTTCGGTGAGCGGGTTCGGATGCGATTGCACGATGCCGTCGCGGGCCAGGTCCTTGACGCGCTTGATGCCCTTCGGATTACCCGCCGCGACCATCAGCTCGAGCTTGTTGTGGGTGTAGATGGCGAAGCTGTCCATCAGGCCCTTGGCCTTGAGCTTCTTCAGGTGGCCCAGATTGACGCTGGCGAAAACGTCCGGGTTCCGAGCCGTTTTCTGTCCGTTGATCATGCCCTGCTTGAGGATCTGGCCCTTGAAGATCTGGCCCGGCGGGATGGTCTCGACATAGATCGATTTGATCGCCGGATTGCGCTTCTGGAAATCGCGGATCAGCTCTTCCATGACCATGAACTGATTGCCGGCGAGATAGAGCACCAGATCGGCGGTGTAGGAATCGCCGATCTTGCCGTAGCCGGTTTCGCCGCCGGCGTGAAACGTCCGGTAGTCCTTGTTGTGCCCGGCGTCCTGCGCCAGCGCTGGAACGGTCAATAGGCCTGCCACGGCCCCCGCCATGGCGGCGAGATTCAAGTTTTGAAGTGGTGGTATTGGCGTCGGCATC